>Ga0076119_104_pt1 | contig 25795 bp, 18 predicted proteins | sample RifGroC2_FD_67676 | JGI IMG/M metagenome (GOLD analysis project Ga0076119, IMG submission 67676) | Parcubacteria bacterium GW2011_GWC2_39_11
ATTCCGTGAGTGCGGCAAAGTTCCTTCATCTTCCGGACTTGGTTAAGACACTCTTCTGGAAATTAGCTGGCGAAATAAGAATCGCTGATAGGCGCGTCAGTCAAAAGCCCTCTCTCAATAGAAGACGCTATCACCAAACCGAATTATACTTGATAGCGGCTGGCAGAATCCTTTTGGCGGCTTTCTGGTTTATGAGCGTCCATGCGTTCGGCACTACCGCAACATCAAACTCTCCGGTTTCAATATAATCGGCGTTTATTTCCGGGTCATTGGCTGCCACGCCGATAAAATCAACCACTCCTTGTTTCTGAAGCGCCTTTAGCGCCGCGAGAGCGCCCCTTGGATTCTTCAGGACAAAATTTTTATCCTGACCCATTGGGTCGTGGAGATAAATAATCCTGAAACGATCTTGTCTCAGTCTCCGCTGGCTTCCATCAACCGAACGCATCACCGCGTCATAAGACGCGTCATAGCGTAGTTCATCGCAATAATAAAACGTATCCTACTTTAGTAGTGACAAAACATCTAACTCGCAAATCAGGCCGCCTTATCAACGCGCAACCGATAATTTTTTCACTCATTCCTTTCCCGTATTTTGGAGCGGTGTCAACGAGCGTAGCGCCAGCCTCTATGGCGGCTATAACAGTTGCAACGCCCAACTCCAGATCCATAGTGTCTTCCGGCCCATAGCCCAAAGTAGCCCCTCCCAACCCAACAATTGAAACCTCAATTCCCGTTCTTCCCAAAGTTTTTGTTCTCATATTTTATACCCCTTATTCTGTTTTCAAAGGACAAACCCAATAAACAATGGTTTCGCCTTAACACATCTATTAAAAAAGTCGAATCTTTTACCGCAATGCTTAAAAATTGCTATTTAGACAATTTTTGGTAGAATTAAATTATGGAAAAGATAAAATTTTTAGACAAAATACTCGCGGAAATTGAAGCCCAGCTAACTCCCGCCTATCAACTAAAATTCTGCCCGGACAAAGGGCACGCTATTGACCATATTAAAAGAATGTTAAAAATCGCCGAAACAATCTATGATCCGGGGAAAATAAATTTATTCCTTCTCAAGGTGGCTATCTGGCTTCATAATATTGATAGAACAACGGCTATTCCCGCCTCCACCCCGGAAGATAGACAAAAATTTATTGAAAATTTCCTCAAAAAATTGAAATTTTCACAAAAAGAAATAGCGCTGATTGTTAACGCTGTGGAAAAACACAACCAATTGAACGACACAAGCGACAGCGCCCTGCTCCGCTATCCGAAAGATTGCGACCGGCTAGACATTGGAGCAATGGGAATTGTTAGGGCTGTTATATGGTGGCAAAACCAAAACATCCCCATTTCTGCTCCAGAAGATTTTCTCTTATCTAAACCAGAATTGACTAAAATAGAAAATATCATTTCGCTTCTCAGCGGATTCAATTATCTATGTGAATGGGAAGGTATGATTAGAGTCCCAAAAGCAAAAGCGCTTGGCCGAAAAAAATTCGCTTTTATGAAAAAATTCCGGGATCAGCTCATAGAAGAGTTGACCTTATAGTATAAACCCGTTGCGCAATAATAAATCATGAAAAAAATAGATTTCTCAAATAGGATATTAATAAGTATTACTGGGAATAAAAACGCTCAATGGAGAAACAAGCTAAAAGAAATAGAGAAGTTTGGTGTTGCCAAAATCGCTTTGTTCTTATCGCGTTTTGACAAAAGCCAGAGAAAAAAAATCTATAAATCGCTTTTGGATTCAAAGATAAAAGAAATTCCGTTAGTCCATATCAGAAATGATATGAAAAAAGAAGAGCTGATATTCCTTGCTGAAAATTTTAAGGCCAGCTGTTTTACTATCCACGAAAACGGCTTCAGATTCCTAAAAAAATGGGAAGGATTCCATAAGTCTCTGTTTTTAGAAATGGATGTCGATAATTTTGTCTCTCAATCCGTAGAAGTTGAAAAAATCGGCGGTTTTTGCGTAGATCTTGCCCATTTTAAGATAGCGGCAACCAAATGGTCTAAAGAATTTGAATATATTTTTGGAAAGAAAAATACTCAAAAATATTTTATTTGTAATCACCTCTCCGGGTATTCCCCGGCTGAAAACAAAGATCTGCATATCGTAAAAGACATAAACGATTTTAACTACATTGCGACATTGCCAAAATTTTTATTCGGAAAAATTATTGCCATAGAAGTTGATAACAGCATCGCTGAACAATTAAAATTCAAAGAATATCTATCCAATATCTTAGACGACTTTTTCAAGTCGGTTTGAAAATGTCGGTTTGAAAATTAAACCATTAAATACATCTATTACGGGTCGGTTAGAAAAACCCGCGATCGCGGGTTTTTCTAACCGACCTATTATTCCTTAAAAATGAATTACTACGAGCTTACGCCCATAGTATCTACCCGCCACAATCCTTGCGGATTGTCCCGCCTTCGGCGGGATTACTTGCATCCCTCGCGTTTACGCGCGGGGAATTAAAATAGGTAGATTAGAAATTAAAAATTCGGCTTAAAGATATGCAATTTCAAAAGGAAAACATTCTAAATAAACTATGCTGGGTTTATTCAGTCGGATTTTTCGCAATCCTCGCTTTGCCGCTTTTGAATTTGCCGCCATGGTTCTCGCCACCTGATTTCGGAAAAACAGTCATATTTAGAATTATAATGAGCGTCCTGATATTCACTTCAATATGCCAAATAATTTTCCAAGAAAATAAAGAAAAAAACAAGGATGTAAATAAATGGAAAAATAAAAAGAGATGGGAAGGAAAAAATCAAGAGGAGTTAGAAAACGGTTGTCGTAAAATTCCTCCGATCGGAGGAATTTTACGACAACCAAAAAGTCCGGTCTTTTGGTCTTTTTGGTTTCTGATCGGGCTTTTGGGGATTTACTTTTTGGCGACTTTATTCTCCCAAGATGTTCTATTTAGCTTATGGGGGTCGCCCTATCGCTCCGGCGGATTTGTTAATTTCGCCTTGTATATTATTTTGGCGATTTTAATGTTTTTTATTCTAAAGAAAAGCGAATGGCAAAAAATATGGATTTTTTCTTTTATTATAGGCGTTCTCGTTTCCCTTATAGCGATATTCCAGCAATACAAAATTTTCAGCCCGTTCCTGCTTTCTTATGAAGGAGGCCGCGCTCCTTCCACTATCGGAAGCCCCATAACTTTAGCAATTTATCTTTTAATATTATGTTTTCCCGTTCTTTCTTTCGGGTTGAAAACAAAAAAAGTCGCCGGTAAATTATTTTATTTCATCTCTTTTTTACTGTTTATTTTCACGGCTGTTTTCATCACTCAAACAAGAGCCGTATATTTAGGACTGATAATCGGTTCCTTTTATTTTTTAACATTCTTTCCTTTCAAAAAAAAATGGCTGGCGACCGGATTAAAAATTATTACTACGTTTATTTTAATCTTATCTGTTTATGCCGTTTATTACATTAATATAACGTCGCAATCAAAATTCCTGGATACTATTGCAAAAAATCAGCTCATTAAAGGAGTTATGACGCGCGTTTCTTTCAGATTGCTTGCGGAAGAACCCCGCTTCGCTGTCTGGAAAGTCGCTTTTGAGGCAATCAAAGAAAAACCTATTCTCGGCTATGGCCCGGAAAATTTTAATATCGGATTTGATAGATTCTATGATTCTTCCTTGCCATACATCAGCCACGAATGGGGAAGCTGGTATGACAAAGCCCATAATTTTATTCTTGATATTGCTACTACTGTTGGCATTCCTGCTTTGATGATTTATCTTGCGTTATTTGGAGCTTTGTTTTGGCGCTTGCAGAAACTAAAAACCGCTGACAAATACGCAGATAGCGACGCTGATAAAACGCCGATAATAGCCCACGGGTTGCAGGCTTCGTTTATCGGATACTTTGTTGCCAATTTCTTCAGCTTTGATAGTTTTTCATCCTATTTAATTTCGTTTCTACTAATTGGATACTCCCTACATCTTATTTCTCTCAACGTTGTCAACAAAGAAAAGTCCGCTAAAGAAACGTTTAACAATACGCTGAACCGCGCTGAATCTTCAGTGTTAAATCAACGTAACTATCAACATCATCTCAATGTAAACAAAAAAAAATTTATTATAGTTGCTCTTTTATTTTTGTTTATATGGTTTAATTGGCAATATAATATAAAGCCATTTAATATAAACACCAAAATAAATATCTCAAAATATTTGATTGGAGAAAAAAAATGCGAGAGCGCTTTTTCCAGAATGGAAAAAAATGTTCTGCCCAAAAAAAGCATTCTGAATTTTTACAGCCGAGCGAAATATATTGATTTTATGACAACTTGCGAATCATATTATCCAGATAAAACAGCTGATTACGCCAAAAGAGGGCTTGGAGCGATTAAAGAAGGCGCCACAATCAGGCCTGCTTTTGTAAGAGGCTGGCTCTTTCTCAGCGGATTTAATACTGTCTTGATAGATATTGAACGGGATATAGATAAAAAAGTGGAACTTATAAAAGCCGGCGAGAACTATCTTAAAAAAGCGGAGCTATTGGCGCCAAAACGTCAGGAAGTTTTTATTGAATGGTTCAAATACGCTTTTACTTCAGACAGGTTTGACCTATTAAAAGAAAAAGCCCAGAAATGCATTGACACCAACCCAGACACAGGCGACTGTTATTGGTATAGGGCGCTAGCTGAACTAACGGTAAGGAATTTAGAACAAGGAGAAAAATATCTTACGCTCGCTGAAATGAGAAGATACGACAGCGGCTCTTTTATTTCAATTAGCCAGCTTGAAAAAGCCCATAGTATTGCCGGAAGCTACCAAGAATTAGTTGTTGTCTATCAAAAACTAATCGCTTTAAAGCCAGAAGAACCCCAATACCACGCCTCATTGGCTTTTACATACAGGGAACTTGGCAAATTCAAAGAAGCGAGGAGCGAGGCGATGAAAGTATTGGAGTTGCAACCGGAAGCAAAAGATATGGTGCAGGAATTTTTGAAAACTCTACCGTTGAGATAAAATTGAGATAAAATTGAGATAAATTGAGATAAATGAAGATAAATTATTTTTATGGAACTTAATGATTTAGAAATCTATAAAATAGCTAAAGAAATTTCTTCAGATAGCTGGAATGTTTACAAAGAATTTGATTGGCAAACAAAAAAAATTATAGGCGATCAATTTATTACCGCCGTTGATTCTGTCGGCGCAAATATCGCTGAAGGATTTGGGAGGTTTCACTATTTAGACAGAAATAAATTCAACTATAATGCTCGTGGCTCCCTAATTGAATCTTTGCACTGGCTAAATCTTTTATATGAAAGAAATAAAATTAGCGTTGATGTATATAATAATTTGAATCAAAACTTAAAAAAACTTTCAATAAAACTAAACAACTATATCACATCAACCAAAACCCTAAAAACCACATAACAATCCTATCTCAACTTATCTCAATCTATCTCAATTTTATCTCTATTTTATCTCAATTTATCTCTGTTCGTCTATCTCCAACTTATCTCAATCTATCTCCATTCTTTTATCTCCATTTATTTCCACCTATTTCAATTTATCTCCGTCTATCTCCGTTCGTTTATCTCAAACTAAAAAGCCCCGAAAGGGGCTTTTTAGTTTTTATCTCCAGTTTCTCGTCACAAGCAAGAAGCGAAGATTTTTCAAATCAGTTCTTTATTGCACTGGCCATGTCTCTGTATCCAAAGGAAGATTCAAGACCAAATTGCCATCAGTCCAGTCGTTGCTGCTTGATGCCGAAGTGTCAGAATGTGAAACAGCGGAATTATCAGACCAAATTACATTTCTGGCCACATCATTGGCATCGGCTGAATCAACTAAGGCAACAATTCCACTTGTTATCTCCACATAGTTATTGGTCGTATGAGTCGCGCTTTCAGCAGGAAGATTGATAGTAAATGAATCCTGTTTGCTTGTGCTGTAAGTGAATCCATTGGGTGTGGCATACAGGCTGTAAGTGTACTCTGACCCGGCTGGGATTGTCTCCTCATAGCCATCGTCAAAGGTTAGAATCAATCCAGCTGTTGTATCTGCTTCAACTACGCTGGCGCTTCCTTCAACAGATGCTCCGCTGGCATTCTGGATTGTCACTGATGTGCTGGTCAGGTTAGTTGAGCCGCGATAGAATTTGAAGTTATTCAAGGTAAGAGTGCTTGTTCCAGCCGAATCGTTCCAGCCCAAAGTGAATTTCAACTGTTTCAAGATAACCGATCCCTTAGAATCAGCGGCTACTTTGAAGCTGTAAACCTTGCTATTGCTACCATTAGACAGAGCTGTAGTATTGGTCAAATTGACTTCGCTGAAAGTCGGAATTGACTGGAAGACATACAGGGTATTAGCCGCTCTGTCGCCAGTAACATTAGTCCCGGTATATTCTACCCCTTTGCTGTTGTACGCCTTGACTAAATCAAGAGTAACTTTAGCGTCAACGGCTGAAGTTGAAGCAGTAGCGCTCGGCTGAGATAATATCAAGTCCACAGTAAGTGTCTTGGTAGTATTCGCCGGCACTGCTATATTCAAGCCAGTAAAGTAGGCTGTAGTGTTGGTTGCCGTGTCAAACGATCTTGATCCCAAAACAGTGCTTCCGTCTTTCAGAACAGCGCCAATTAATGCCGCAGAAATAGCGGCGCTACCTACTTTAGCTTTCAATTCTGTAATGTTGTAAGCATCGTTGGTGGCAGTCATCTTGAATTTAGCCGCTGTAATCTGCTTATAGGTACTGGCCGCGACATCAGCCGCGCTGCTTCCAGAAACAATCTGCGCCACAGGAGTATCTCCCGCGATAGCGGTCACTAATGTGCCAGAAGCGAATACAATGACTTGGCCTGAAACATCAGTCGCGCTAGCCGCTGTCGCGCCTGACTTTACAGTCGTTCCGCTAATAGTCATTTCTGACATAGCGGCGGCGCCGGCATCAATAGTAGAGGCTATATCAGCATAAACAATAACATCCATTGTCTGTCCTGCGGTCAAGGTCTTATTGATTGACCAGTTGTTTCCAGCGTTAGCGCTTGATACGGTTGACTTAACAGTGGTATTGGTGCCTCCGTAAGAAACATAAAGATTTGATAAATCAGATGCCGCGCTAAAAGTGCCGCTATTATAACTTGTGTTGTCAAACTCAACAGTGATTGTGCTCAATAGGATATCTTCTGTTGTTCCTGATGTTAGAGTAAACTGAGCTATTTTCGCGTTCGTCAAAGGAGGAACCATTGTTTGATTTGTGTAAGCGGTGTACTTTGATAAAGTCAAAGAACCGGTCGCGACAGTAACAGCGTTTCCATCCTGAGTTGCCGCTGGAACATCAACGCTTGTTGAGGAAACCATTCCCAAAGCATTAGAAGAACCCACTAACATTCTTACAGTAAGAGTGTCGTCTGTCTCCATCGCGATAGCGCTATCGCTTGTGTTCACCGCGTAAACATCGGTTACCACTTCCAAAGTTACAGGACTGCCCGGCTCAACAATTAATGAAGAACCAAGATTAAAGGTAGTTCCCGTTCCATCAAGAGTGGTCTTATCAGCATCTATATTTGTAGTACTTCCAATCTGGACTCCGTTAGCCATTAATTTGCCATTCCTCATTTTCGCGACCGCTTCATCGCCGCTGTCAGAATCTGTCCATTTTATTTCAAACGCCAAGCTCTCAATCTTAACTTTTTCACCAGCCGCTGTTATTTTATATTTCGCCAAAGTTATAGCTGGAGCGCCGTTAACCACATTTCCGGCCGGAGAATCATCTGTTTTCGCGACAGTGATTGTCCCGGAAGATACTGATTGAATTCCGGCTGTGCCGTCATCAACAGTATAAGTGGTGCCTCCTGCTGAAACTGGCAGAACATCAGCGTTATATTGGCTGTCAGTGAAATTCGCGTCAGCCGCGTTTCTTAAAGAAAACTTAAAGTTCCTTGAAGAACCGCCGATAATATCAGCCATAACCTTGATTGTTCTCGCTCCTGTTTCAATCTTTACGGGAGAAGCGGATAAATCAAATGTGATATATCCGGTTGAATCAAGATTCGCCACAGCCGAGCCCGCTTGAATTCCGTCAACATAAAGCCGGAAATTCTGAAGGTCGCTGTAAGTTATCGTGCCGATTTCCCTTAAGCTCAAGCGATTAAAATAAACAGATCTTGTACTTATGGTAACAATATTCTGCCAAACAGTGTAATCATTTTGCGGAGTTACATCAGCTGTGCTCGGAGTGCTGGTGGTGTTAAAATCAACAGTAGCCAATGTGCCGTCAGCAATAGTCATTAAATTGCTCGTAATCGGAAAAGTTCCATTAACTGAAGAACCGTTGCTTGTAATATCTGTTGCGGCCGCAATGCTAACTCCCACTGTCTGTCCGCTTGTGCTGGCTGCAATATCAGCCTTTACAGTGATTGTCTTTGTGCCCCCGGCCGGGATTGTAACAAGCCCTGTGCTGTCGTTAAAAGTAATTACAGTTGTGGACACGCTTGCCGCGTCAGTAAGCCGCTTTGAACCCTCAAACAAATATGTGTTTGCAAGAGTTGTATCAGCTGAAATTCCAGTTCTCTTTAATTTCAATCCTGTGACTTTAACTTCAGCGTTATCTCCATTAGAAAGAGTTATTTTCGCCAAAGGCGCCACTGATTGGGTATCAACTAAAGTGCCAGAAGCCGGATTATCTGATGCTAAATATATATTCAAACCAGCTCCTGTTGGGACTGTCGGGGTTGTTGGAGTTGTTGGAGTTGTTGGGGTAGTCGGGGTGGTTGGGGTGGTTGGGGTCGCGCCAATCATTGTATTCAATTTAGCTCTGGTTTTCGCTCCAACAAAGCCGGTGCCTGCTGTTAACCCGATTGTGGTTAAAACATCAGAAGCGTATTTTTCTTGAAATTTAACAACAGCCGCCTTGGTTAAAGCGCCAAAGTAGGTTGTTTCACTCCCTGAAGAACCAACGCCTGAAGCCGCCACTTGCGTGTCAGCGGAAGAATTCAATATAATCTGCAAACATTTCACATCGTTTCCCGTAGAACCCTGCGAGAGATTTGTAGTAAAAGAAGTAATCGCGCAACCTGAAACAGCCGGCGTGGTAGCGCCTCCCACAGTGGCTAATTGGCTCTGCAAGGCCGATAATTGAGCTAACAAAGCGTTTATTTGCGCTTGTAGCTCATCAGCCGTGACAGCCCCAGCGCCGCCGGGTCCGGCAATCATCACTACCGTTGTTAACGCGGTTGCGATTGCTATAATCTTTTTCATTTTCTATTATTTTTTATTTTCCCTATTTGAATATCATTTATAAAAGATACTCATCTAGGTTTATTTTTTTTGTTATTTATTATTTTTCGACCTTTGTGTTTTACCGTTATTCGACATAACGGTTCAATCAAACTCGCTTTCAGCAGAATTTATCCCGCCCTCTAAGCTCGTAGAATATATCATTAACTTAATTCAAAGATTAAATCTTTAAATTAGTTCTTGCCAAATTCGACAGGCATAGAGGGCGGGATAAACTAAATCCTGCTGTTGGCGAAGCAGATTTGCAAAACATTATTTCATTCTACTATATCTATTCTACTGTCAACTGTGGAAAAAGTAGGATTTTTTCTAATGCAGAGGAATAATCACCTGTCTCGTAATCCGCCTTTATTTCCCCTATTGCAATTTGACCATTCTCGTTTAATGACTGGCTTTCTAAATCCTTTATTTGATTTTCAATTATTTGAGCTAATGCACTATCAAGTTCTTTATTTTCCCCTATCTCCACTCCAAGCGATTTGACTTCCTCAACCTTGTTTTCTATATTTTTAACACTATCCGCAATGTCCTTTACCGCGTATTTGCTCGCGCTTCCTGGTTTAGTCAAACTTTCAGCTGCTTTTGACACGCTTGCCTGAAGTTCGTTAATCGCAGAAGCTAAATTCTTTACTGTATTATTTCTCGCTATTTTTGTCAACTCGTCTAACCGCCTGTTAACCAATTCAATATTATATTTAACTTCGCCATTTTGAGGAACAAATACTGATTCTCCCCTTTCCGTTACTTTTTTTAACAGGAAAAGAATGTCTCCGGGCAGAGAAATATGAGCTAATCCAAATAATCCCGCAAAAATCAATAAGACAAATGTTCCGCTAAAAGCCAATTTGTGCTGGAAAATAAAGCTCTCTCCTTTCCATAATCCCTTCACAAAATCGCCAAAAGATAGTCCAACTTCCCTGCCCCCGCCAACTTCCTTCACCCCCAACCCACTCCCAAATCCCTTCAAAATCGTATTTTTAGCTAAAATCACCCATTCTTGGTCGGGCTTAATTTGTTTTAGTCTTTGAATTTTAGCTATGAGTTCTTTTTCAGTCATTTTTGATGATTTTACGCCTATTTGCGTCTATTAGTATTATGACGGAAAACTCCCCTTTTTATTACACCTTTCTTAATAACTACGGGATATGCTCCCATAGAATTACGCTTCGTGGCGCTCAAACTCTTTTTTGAGCGATTTAATCGCCCTATGCAATGCCACCCTTATCGTTCCCTCTGGCTTGCTTAATATATTAGATATTTCCGGAATAGATAAGTCATCAAGATAATGCCAAATAATCATTTCCTGATATTCATTTTTTAACCCAGTCAAAGCTGTCCTAATCATACATAGGTCAGATGAAAACTCTACTCTTTCTTTTATGTCAGCCCTTGGGTCAATTACTGACGCGAAATCAGTTGAAACAAACTGCGCCTTGCTTTTTTCCCTATAATGGTCAACCACAATATTGCGGGCAACTTGATAAAGAAACGCTTGAGGATTCTCAATAACAGCTGGATTATCGTGATTATCCTGAAATTTGCGCCAACAGCGCGTAAATACCTCTGAAGACAAATCCTCGGCTGTTTCCATAGAATTAACTTTCAAAAAAATAAAACGGTATATTTTATCAATATACTTATCGTAAATTTGGCTAAATTCCTCTTGTTGTTTTGTATTGTCCATCATCTAATATGGCGAGGACATTCCTCGTCATAATTATGACGAGGAATGTCCTCGCCATATTATTATGTCCTATCAAAATTATATTTGTCCTATCATTAAACCTTCAAACGGTAAAATGTCTCGTTCCTCTCCCCTACTCTTTCAACTATTTTTAGTTTCAGCAATTTATCAAAATCCCGACGCAAAGTTCTTTTTGAAATATCAGGGAGAATTTCTTTTATCTCCCAGACCTGGACCCTGCCTCTTTCTTTTAAGAAATCAAGAATTTTTTCTTTTCTTGAGTCCAGCTCATTATTTTCCGTCCATTCTTTTAATGCGACAATCTCTTGCTTTTTATTTGCATTATCGCCTTGCCGAACCTGTTCTTTAATATCGCCAACGGTTTCTTTTTCCTGCCATTCAAAAACGCTTCTTGTTTTTAAAATTTCCGCTTGGCTATTTAAAAAAGCTAAATCTTTTTCAAAATCACTTTTTATCTTATCATACTTTTCTTCAATCTCCAAAATATCAAAATATCCAAGCCAATTCTGCCATTTGACAACCTCAAAATATTTTTTAAGAATATTAAAATTTTTTTCCAATTCAAAAACGACTTTCTCTTTAATAGAGACATCTGTTAAAAAAAATCTGGTATGAGCGCCTTTAACGCATACTTCCCAAACAGCTAACGATTTCAAAACCTCGTCAGCCGCTTCCCTGATTTTATACCTCAACGGTTCCTTTTTTGGAAAAAGAAGAGTAATTTTGTATATTTTGTTAGTAAGCTCAACTATATTTCTGTCTTCCATATTTTTTATTATTATATGCAATTTGGCCCTAAATGTAAAGCCAATCCCCAAAAAATTTCCTGAAAATAGTTATTGGAAAATAGTAATAGAAATTAGAAAATGGAAAACAATCCGAGCTCCCCTCCGATGGTCATCAGGGGGGAGGAAGGGTGAGGGTAGTCCAGTTTCTATCAACTAATTTCCATCGTTAAATACTTTGAATTGCAAAATGCCAAATAAAAAAACGAATTTCCTGGTCTTTTCTCCAAATTTCAGCTACAAATTCGCTATAACTCGTAAGCATATCCATCGGATATGCTTTCTCGTTCTATCAAATTTTCGCTCTGAAATTTGGAAAAAGGACCAAGAAAGCATTTCGTAATTCAAAGTAAATAGCTTACGGCTCCAATGAGTACAGTTTTAATCTCGCCATTGGTCCTTCGTCGCTAAAATTCAAGGCAAAATAAACATAGCCGTCTTTGCTTATTGAAAGAGACCCGATGAACGCTCCTTCTGAGACTGAAACACTGCCAACGCTATGCCCGTCATCAGGGCTTAAAATATCAATCCTGTAAAAATCAGGAACCATGCCCGGCCCATTTTGCTGTTGTTTATAAATCGTCTTGACAAGAAAAATATTGCCTTCGCTGTCAGAAATTGGCTGACTGTTAATTGACACATTTTCTTCAATTGCTGTCTGCCAGACAATATTCCCCCGCGAATCAAAAACCTTTAAATCAGAGCGAGGATAATAATAATAAATCCCGCCCGCCTCAACTCCAAAAACAGACCAGCTATCCGCAATCGCAAAAAACCCGTCCCGAAAATTTACAGGATTAAACATTTGCCCCCAATCAAAATAATTTTGCCCCATTAACGATCCATCTCCGGAATTGAAGATATAGAGAATTCTCCTTGTGCCAAAAGCGCCCGAAATGCCAGAAACAATATAAACATTGCCATCATCTCCAATTGTCGGACCACTTGCCGAATAATCCGATCTCTCTTCCCATTTAAGTTCGCCGTCAGAAGAATAACGCCTTAACAATCCGTTTTCGCTGTCTGATCCTTGCCAAATAATATAAACAAAGCCGTCTTTACCTATTGCCGGGCCGGCAAAAGGAGAGCCGCCCCTTGGCCCTCCTTCTTTTACCCATCTTTCAGTTCCGTCCGGCTTAAGCGAATAAAATTTATCCACAGAAGAATAATTTGTAAAATAAATATTGCCGGCTTCGTCCTGCGCTACTCCGGAAATCATACCTATATCGTCGCTATAATATCTCCATTTTTCCGCTCCGCTTTCCGTGTCCAAAGCGATAAGCCCGGCAGAAAACGAGGAAAAATAAATCGCATTGGTGTCAGCGGACATTGAAAGCGATATAATCGGGCTTCCCAAATCCACTGACTCCCATTTTGAAATCCCGTTATGATTAAAAGCGTATATTTTTCCCCATCCGCCAACTCCGCCCTCTCCAACCTCGCCCGCTCCATAAAGAACAACGCCGTCAGACCTGATTAGCGGCTGGCTTACTGTCATCATCCTGCTTTGATTAAATAATCCTAAATCAGCAATTTCTCTTAATGTTCCGCTTTTTATTCCAACAGCGCTGGCCCTGCCTGTCCGCTGATTATTACCCTGAAATGTTTGCCAGACCGGCCCGCCTTGACTCGGCGAGGCAGGTTCTAAAACAACTGGCGCTAAAATCGTCTCGCCTTTTGAATTTATTGGACTCAGGCTTTCGTTAATTTGAAAATCAGCGCTATTATCGTTTGTGTCCAAGCCAAGCTCTTTTCTTTCAATGCTTTTCGCTGAAGGCGGATTCAAAGCCGGATTTGTTTCCGCAAAACAAGCAACTCCAAATCCGACTTTGTCTATAATATCAATATCCTCCCCGTCAGCAATTTTTTCTTGATTTTTCACGAGATAGATTGTATTTCCCAACGTAAGCGACCAAGCAATCTCCATATTAGCGATATTTTTCAAACCATCTCTTGCTTCTGTGTCAACAATAAGAAAAAAACCTTTGGAGGGAATTATCGCCTCTTCAAAAAAATGTTTTTTATAGAAACTTTTTCCTGTTGAGCAAGGCTCATCAGCGCTATGCTCTTGAATTGACCAGCCAGCTAACCCAATATCTGAATCGCCCGGATTGTAAAGTTCAACCCAATCATCATCGGCTCCGCCATTTCCTTCTACGCTGTCAATCTGAATTTCATTTATTAAGACCTTTTCCGGTAATTTAATTTCTGTAGAAATCGGTGTTTCTGGCAACCAGCCGCTTTCATTGTCAGCCGCATCTTTTGCGTTTATCTGAAAATAATAAATATAATTGTTTTTCCCCGTAAATTCCTTTCCTCCTGAATAGTTGGTTAGCGCGCCAGAAACTTTCTGATAATACTCTTCATTCCATTCGCCATCTTCCTCTTTTTTTCCCTCTTTCCATCTCAAGGAAAACCCGTCCATACCCGAAGGAGTAGTTGTTTCCAACGCCCTATCAGTTATCTGCCAGCCCACTTTGAAGACAAAATTGTTTTGCGTTTCTGCCAAACTAAAGACCACTTCCGGAGGAATCATATCTTTTTCCGGCTTTTCAATTGGCGAAATTTCCGGTTCAGGAATTTGAGATTCAATTGATTGGGACGAATTTCTATTTTTCGGCGTCGGATTCTGGACATTAAAATCATTTAGATTATTATCCGTGTCAAAATAGTTTGCGTCCGCTTCTGACCATTCCCTGCCCAAACTTTGTCCGGCTCCGGTATTTCCAGCCGGAGCTGTTTCAAAATCATTCGCCTCGCCCCAGCCCACCTTATCAACTATTTCTCTGTTTGGATTTTTCAAAACCAATAAATTATTCTCAGCTAAAGCCCCATTAATTAAAACATCAGCCATATAAACAAAAGAGGAATCCTCTCTCGCAATTAAAAAATATCCTTTTCCCGCTATCTTTTTTCCGCTAAATAAATTATTGGACGCGAATGATGAAAAATTCTCCGCTGATTTTGTCTTTTTCTGTAAATACCAGCCAGTCAAATCCTGCTCTTCGCTGTTTGGATTAAATAACTCCACAAATTCATCTTTCGGCCTCTCTACACCAGCTATCTGAACTTCAGAAATCAAAATTTTAGGATAACTCACGATAATTTCGCTTGTCCCTCTTCCTATAGACAAACTTGCCGCCTGCATTGAGGCGAGTAAAATTTGCCCTTGCCCCGTCTGTTCAACTGATTCATCTCCGCCATCTCCATTCTTTTCTATCTCGCCTTTTTCTCCCGCCTCTCCTCTTTCTCCCTTTTCACTCTCTCCATTATTGCCACTAAATACCATAACTTGTCCTACCCCGTTTTGATTCAACAAAATGGGCCCGCCATGCAATTCTCCCGCTAATTCCGCGACTTCTTGAGTCAAAACATCAATTTCTTCCGATATATCGTCAAGCATTTCCCGCATATCGCCTGCTGAGATTTGCCCTGCTGTCTGCGCCGCATCTTCAAGCTCTTCAAACAGATTGTTTGTTTTATTAACTGCCCCCTCTATTCCTGTCCCATCTCCGCTCCCCCCGCTTCCCCCACTTCCCTTATTTCCATTACTTAACTCCGATAAAAGCGAAGCCAAATTGATATCTAACGAATTTGCCTCGGAATCGCTAAAAATAGGCGACTCAGAAGAAACATTAGCTATAAGCGGATTTAATTTGGAAAAAATTGAACCGACATTACCCACAGCCGACCCAGCCTTCTCTCCTGTTTTTCCAAAATAATCAAATAATTTAGCAATGATCTTGTCCAAAGCCATCCCTGTTTCTTTTACCCATTCTTCAAAATTGTTTATCTGCCCCTCAATAAAACCTGTTTCCTTAACCGTAAAATCAGGCACCGGCTCATCAAATAAAACATCAATTCTCAGACCCCTTGTCCACTCATAATAAAAACCCGCTCCTACCCACACCTTTTTCGCCTCCCCATTTATCCTAACTATAAAAGGAGATATTTCAGATATCCCCCCCTCCCATTGAAGGCCAACCATAGGAAAGGGCGAATCAATGGTTTTGGAAGAATATATTTCCATTGCCACTTTGCCGGTCAAATTGTCCACAGGACGATAAGCAATAATATAGGGAAAAATAAAATTTCTCAATAACTTTCTGTTTGTGTAAGAACGATATAAACCCTTTATATTTCCACTACTTACCCTAATTTCGTTTTGGAATAGCCAATCAGCGACATAATCTTTTGCTTGAGAAACAGTCATTTTTTCAATTTCTTCAATAATAATGGACGGATCTTGAGTGATAATCAGGCAAGCGATTTTATATACCACATTAAACATTATTTTCCCGACAGCTGGGGGCATACTGAAAAATAAATAATCGGCAAATGTTTTTCTAGCTCCCATTTGAAGTAAGGCGAGTGTCGCTTCTTCTTCTAAATTATCGGCATTTTGCCATTTTTCATTAAACTTTTGGACAAGCGATTTTATTAAAACTGTTTCATCTAACTCTTTAAGTTTAAGCTTATCTTCAAATTTTACCGCTTCCAAGGGATCCATAGATTCTGAAGCGCCCATTGCAAGCTCCGGCAAAACCAAAAAACCTGCCACAAAAAGCAGGCAAAAAATAAATAAAAAATGTCTTTTCGCAATCCCCCGCATATATCCATAATATAGCGGGAGCATTTCCCGCTATAGTCATAACGAGGAATATTCCCGATATAATTTCTTTGAATTACAAAATGCCAAATAAAAAGAGAATTTCCTGATCTTTTCTCCAAATTTCAGCTGCAAATTTGCTGCAATTATTCGCCGTATGCTTTGCATATGCCTTATAATTGTATCAAATTTTCGCTCTGAAATTTGAAGAAAGGACCAAGAAAGCATTTCGTAATTCAAAGTATAATTTATTTAATAGAAACCTTTTTTATGAAATTATTAAACTCTTCAACGCATTTATCTGAAAAAATATTGCCGGAGTCAAAAGAATACAGGGTCTGTCCTATTGGAATTTCAAAAAACATTTTTGTTATTTTATCTCCATTAAAATAAAATGTCCTAAGGCCATCTCTCCCGTTCACACTTAAGACATCGTATTTTAAATTTTCTGAATTATTATCCTGGCTTTTTACGCCCATAATCATATTTCTTATATACCCAGCGTCTGTCGGACCTTTAGATTCTAATAACCCGTATTTTATGACCTGAATATTTACAACACATCCTCCGTCTTTAATGCTTTGAAAAATAAGAGAGCCGTCTTCCTTTAGTTTTACGTCAGGGCTGCCAAAAGATATGCCATCTCCCCATGAATCTACAATCCAGCCCTCTGGAATATTAGCTGTAAGACCTGCTTTTTTATTTACCACAATTCTTCCGCTCAATGTTTCTTCAATCTTAAAATATTCAGATTTCATATACTCCGTCTCCCACAGCGCCCCTCCCCTAACATACTTTTCCCATCCTCGCCAAATAAAAAACCCTCCGATGGCGAGGATTAAAGCAATAACTGAAATTATAATAAATTTTTTATTAACAAACAGCCCCATGCCTTTATTTTTTATATCGCCTAAATTTCCCGCTATAAACAAAACAAAAATATTTCTACCTGCCAATGGGACAAAAATATTTTTACTAAATAATTAACTGCCGCAAACTTGCGCTCGCAAAACTTCTAAAATTTAACAACCTAAAATTTATCAACTTAAAATTTAACAACTTAAAATTTATCAGATTATATAAATTTTATAAAAATACATTCCGCTTGTAAACCCCGCCCCCCGCGCATAACTTCATCGTAGTAAAATTCCTCCGATCGGAGGAATTTTACCACGATGAAAATTATAACAAAAATCAAAATACAACAAATAAAAATAAATAAAAAAAATAATGAAATCAGACATTGTAATAAAATAAAATGTAAGAATCCCGAGCGTTGTTTACATCCCTCCCTTCCTTTTTAGATGCCTTTAAGAAAAAAGTGTAAACAACGCGTCTAATTCTTACAAATAAAATTAAACCAAATTGAATATCTTTTTCAGATGAAGTTCATTATCAATTGATTCTAAAACGCAAAATCTTACATATTTTCTTAAGTCAAAAAATTCTATCACAAAATTTACCTCATTTTTACATTCATATGGGACAATAAGCGCGCTTTTTTGAAACTCATAGAAACCAATTTCTAATAATTTCCCCCTAAGAGCGTCTCTCCCCTTTCTTAATCTTTCAGGAATATCAAAAATTACCAGACGCCATTTCCCGTCCCACTTCGTTTTTTCTATTTTCATTTCATGAAAACGATAAGTGAGGGCTTTCAATTTTCCTTTCTCGGTCAAAACAGCTGTAACTGAACCATCTAGATTCCTATTCTTTGAAATTAATTTTGATCTGTAAAGTTCATTGATTTCTTCCCTTAATTTTTCCCTATCTATTTTATTCCATTCATAAGATATGCCTTTCAAAATTCTCCACTGACGAGTGGGAGTATAATAAAAACCAAGAGCAATTCCGCCGAATAAGAGCAATAAAATTTTCTTTTTTACTGATAACATTTTTTCTATTTTCCCATTGCAACAAACAATACGCCACTTATTTTTATTATATCAAATAATTTAATCGTAGTAAAATTCCTCCGATCGGAGGAATTTTACTACGATGAAATTTAGCTAATTCCTAATCAAAAGCCTAAAAAGGATTTTATTTTGGAGATTGGAACGGCTGAGACATTGCCAGAAGAATCAACGATATTCAAGCCGAGAAGCTCTCCTTTTATATTAAATAAGGGACTGCCTGTTAAATTTTTATCCTCGGAAATGTTTGTTTTTATATATTCCTGGTTAAACGATTTTACCATTCCTTCGCTTGCTGTTTTTGAAAAAACATCTTTTTCAAGCAAGTTGCCAAGTAAGAAAACGCGCTCTCCAAGTCTCAAGCTACTGAAATCGGCAAACCCGGCTGGAGTTAAATTTTCTCCTTTAATTTTAATTAAAGATAGATTTCCCTTCGCGTCTCTTTTTAAGACCTGCCCTTCAACCTCATCATTATTGATATAAAGAGAAAAGGCGCCTCCCTGCGGAATTGTCTCTGATAAAGCAACGACTAATCCATCAGAAGAAACAATAACCCCGGAGCTTATCATAAATTTTCCGGATTTAATCGCTGTTTTTATACTGATAAGATATTTTTCCGATTTTTCAATCGCGTCTTTGAGCGCGGTATTTTCCTGAACTACAATCTCGTTTTTTTCTGTGATATAAACAGGCGGCTGTTCCAGCCGGGATTTATAGAAAAGCGGACGTTCAATAAAATAAGGCCAGAGAATCTGATCGGCGAAAACTCCGCCCGCTATTCCGAAAACAAACGCGAAAACAATATTTTTTATATTTCTCAACATAAATAAATTCATCGTAATAAATTTCCTACGATCATGGAAAATTTACTACGATGAATTCAGGGTTAGATTTTTAAGATTTCGATTTCTTGCCGGGATTGCCAGGCGCCTTAACTATAATTTTTTTATCCTCTTCGTCCACTAAAATTTCCTGGCCATTTTTGACCTCGCCGGAAACAATCATCAAGGCCAATGGGTCCAAAACCTTTTTCTGGATAATCCTCTTTAGCGGTCTTGCCCCTAAATTAGGATCAAAACCTTCTTCGGCAAGTAATTCTTTAGCCTTTTCCGTAATCATTATTTTTATATCTTTTCCTGCCAACCGATCGCTTACCTTTTTCAGCTCCAACTCAACGATCTGCCTAATTTCCGGCTTTTCTAAATAATTAAAAATAATAATTTCATCGATTCTATTTAAAAATTCTGGCCTGAAATTATCCTTCAGAGATTCCATAACTTTTTCTTTCAGCGATTCCCTTTCCTCGCTTTTTTTATCGCCTAAAAATCCCAATGCCCCCATTTTTGCGATAAGTTCCGAACCAATATTTGAAGTCATTATCAAAATCGCGTTCTTAAATGAGGCTGTTCTACCCTTGGCGTCTGTCAAACGGCCGTCTTCTAAAATTTGAAGCAAGATATTAAAAACATCGGAATAGGCTTTTTCAATCTCGTCAAGCAAAATAACGCTATATGGCCTTCTCCTTATTTTATCAGTAAGTTGGCCTCCCTCTTCATAGCCGACATAGCCGGGCGGTGAGCCGATTATTTTGGAAACCGTGTGCTTTTCCATATATTCAGACATATCCAGCCGGACAAGGGCGTTCTCGTCGTTAAATAAAAATCCTGCCAAAGCCCTGGCTGTCTCTGTTTTTCCGACTCCGGTCGGACCCAAAAACATAAAAGAGCCAAGCGGCCTGTTCTCTTCTGAAATCCCGACCCTTGACCGTCGGATAGCGTTTGAAATCGCGACAATCGCCTCTTTTTGTCCAATAACTCTTTTTGCGATTATATCCTCCATTTTGCCTAACTTTTTCGCTTCTTCTTCAATCAGCCTGGTTACCGGAATTCCCGTCCATCGGGAAACAACCCGCGCCACATCCTCCTCGTCAACCTCTTCTTTCAAAATTTTATGCTCTTGCTGAATTCTGACCAATTTCTTTTCCAAATCGCTTATTTCCCTCAGGGACTCAGGAATTTTCCCGTATTTTATTTCCGCCACTTTTTGAAGATTCGCTTCTCTTTGGGCTATTTCTGATTGAAATGATAAATTATCAATTTCTTTTTTCAGATTCCTTATTTTCTGAATCAGCTCTTTTTCCGACTTCCATTTCATTTCAAAAGCGCCTGCTTTTTCTTGCAAATCAGCCAAAGCTCGATTTATAGTGAGCAATCTTTTTTTAGAATCCTTTTCTTTTTTTATCGCCTCCTTCTCAATTTCCAAGCGCTGAATTTCCCTGCGCAATCCGTCAAGCTCTGCTGGTTCTGACTCAATTTCCAAACGCAAAGCAGACATTGCTTCATCCATCAAGTCAACCGCTTTATCGGGCAGGAAACGGTCGGATATATAGCGAGAAGACAATTCAGCCGCTGCCACCAAGGCCAGATCTTTTATTCTTAATCCGTGATGCACTTCGTATTTTTCTTTTATGCCCCGCAAAATCGCGATAGCGTCTTTTATTGTCGGCTCCTGCACAAAAATCGGCTGAAACCTTCTTTCCAGGGCCGCATCTCTTTCTATGTATCTTTGGTATTCTTTAATTGTGGTGGCGCCGATGGCTCTCAAGTCCCCTTTTGCCAAAGCCGGCTTCAATAAATTTGAAGCGTCAATCGCGCCTTCTGCGGCGCCAGCCCCGACCAAGGTATGAAGCTCATCAATAAAAATAATATACTTGTCAGCTACTCTTTTTATTTCCTTAAGAAGCGCTTTTATCCTGTCCTCAAACTCGCCCCGGAATCTTGTACCAGCGACTATCGCTCCCAAATCCAAGCTGATTATTTCTTTATCTTTCAAACTTTCCGGCACTTCGCCTTTGACAATTCTTTGCGCCAAGCCCTCAACAACAGCTGTTTTCCCGACTCCTGCTTCCCCTATCAAAACCGGATTATTTTTTGTCCTTCGGGATAAAACCTGCATCAACCGCCTGATTTCGTCTTCCCTGCCCACAACCGGATCTAATTTTCCTTGCTTAGCAAGATCGGTAAGGTTAGAAGAATATTTTTCAATTACTTGATATTTTGATTCAGGCTCAGGGTCTGTAATTCTAGTTCCCCCACGAATCTGGGCAAGCATTTTCAAAACGGTTTCATAGTCCAGTTTGCCAAATTCCAAAGACGCCACGCCGCCATTGGATTTTAAAAAAGCCGCGTTATTCAAAATCTCATTGGCTTTTGTCTGAGAATCAAGCAGTCCCAAAAATAAATGTTCTACTGATATGAATTCGTCGCCCATTTTCATTGCCTCTTGTTTCGCTCTTTCCAAGACCTTTGCCATATCTTGGGTTAGATAAAATTGGCCGAATGTTTGCGGAGCCGCAATAACCGGAATCCTGCTTAACGCGCCGGCTGTTTTCTTTTTCAAATTTTCCACATCAGCCCCTAATTTTCTAAGCAATGCCAAAACAACGCTCTCGTCCTGGGAAAGCAATGCCAAAAGCAAATGCAAGGCGTCAATCTGTTGCTGGCCTCTTTCTTGGGCAAAGGACTGAGCCATCATCACCGCTTCTTGCGCTTTATTAGTAAAATTTGCTCCGTTCATAAAATTATTCTCCCCCACCCTTCCTCCCCTCCAATGACCATCGGAGGAGAATATTGAGGAGGAGGTTAGTGATTTATATAAATTAATTATAGCAAAAAAAAGCGCTCCTCGCAAGAAGCGCCCGCCGGCAAAGAACATCAGATAGATTACGAAAAGCTTTTATTTATCTTTTCAAAAGCCTTCCGAAATCTTCAATCGACGAAAAATACTTGTCCGCCTGACATTCCAAGCTTTTCATCGCCTTTTTAATCTTTCGCCCAGTCCTCTCCAATGCTTGTAAAATCATTACAATATCTTGCTGAGATAGACGCCTTTGGCATTTCTTTTCTTTTTTTATTCTTTTTCCCCCTTCAAGTGGAAATCAAAATCAGATGCTTCCTTCCTTCAGTTTATCAATAAGAAATTTAAGCTGGCATACTGCGCGAGTGAGCTTTATCATGTTTATCATGAGCTAATCTCATGATAAACATGATAAAAGAGAACGAGCCGAGGACCGAGCGAACGAGAGGCTGGGCGAGCGAGCGTCCGCCGACAACCACACCTCCGAACGCCTACTCTGTTCTCTCCCCAAGCGTAGCATCAACCGATAGTTCTTTTCCGCTCCGCAAAATTTTCAAAGAAACCCTATCTCCCGGATTATACTTTATTATAATCTTCGCCAAACTATTATCAATCGCGATTCTCTCTCCACTGAATTCCAAAATAATATCCCCTTCTTTTATGCCGGCTTTGTCTGCCGCTGAACCAGCGGTAATAGCCGGCTCTCCTGCCGAACCATTAGCAATTAAAACGCCGTAATCAACCGAAAGATTTTTTTCTTTTTTAATGTTCTCGTTGATTAAAACATAGCGAACTCCCAAAAAAGGATAAACAATTTTTCCTAAATTCTTTATCTGTTCAACATCTTTTTTGGCTTTGTTTATGGGAATCGCAAAGCTAATGCTTTGGGCGCCGGAAGCCATAGCGGTATTTATGCCGATTACCTCTCCCTTTAAGTTCAAGAGCGGCCCTCCGGAATTGCCTTGGTTTATCGCCGCGTCTGTTTGGATGATATCTTCCAATATTTCAGAAAAATTTTGTCCGGCCGAAGCGGTGATTGTTCTGCCCAGCCCGGAGATAACGCCGACTGAAACAGTGTTTCTGAACTCTCCCAATGCATTGCCAATAGCGATTACTGTCTGGCCGTTTTGAAGATTGTCAGAATCGCCGAACTGGACAATCGGAAAATAATCCAGAGTAAATCCGCCATCGCCGTCCAAAACTTTTTCCTTGTCTATTTTCAAGACAGCTAAATCCTGAACAGGGTCCAAAGCCAAAATTTTAGCTGGATATCTTTTCCCGTCGTTTGTTAGAATCGTATATTCCGCCTCCTTATCAAGCGCGACATGTTTATTTGTAAGCACTAATCCGTCTTTTGAAATAATAAAACCGGTGCCACCTCCGATTTCTTTCTTTTCAGTCCCGTTCTGCCGATATTGGGGAATTTGAAATTGAGGACCAAGGTCGCCGAAAGGATTATAATAATACTGCTCAAAAATAGGCATATCTTTTGAAACAATAACGCTTACAACCGCAGGCGAAACATTTTTAACCGCCGCAATAACCGCGTTTTCCTGAGATGTCTCTGGAATATATACTTGCGCCGGTTCCTGATTTGCGCTATCGGTTGAATTCAAACTTCCCAAATATTTTTCAATCTGGAAATAAGCTAAAATACCGCCGCCAGCTCCGGCGGAAAATCCAAAAACAGCGGAAATCAAAATAATCAAAACCACCCTGCCAAAGGCTTCTTTCCCGCTTTCGCTCATTTTAGGCATAGAAATTTTAATTTTCGGGATATTTATTTTTGGAAGTTCGTATAATGACATAGGAATTAATATTATTAAAATTATAATTTTATTTATTTATTTTTGTTTTTTTTGGATATGGTCCGAATTTATACTTAAAAATATCGGTCTTCACTGGTCCCAAGAAAACCATATGCGCTTCGCAAAAAAGATATTTTAAATAAACGCGAATCCAGCCGTCTTTTCTGAACCTTCTCATTGAAACAAAAGGAGCCGAGCTCCTTATAATCCCGTACATGGCTACTTTCGCCGCCTTTCTTATCAAATCATGATCTTCCGCTAATTTTATTTTCTCGTCAAACCCGCCCAATTCCTCAAAAAGTTTTTTTTCAATCAATATAGCTATGGCTCCGTGGGGAAAAAGCATCTGAAGCGAAACGATAAAGCGCTTTTCCCTCAATGGGTATAATACGAAACGAAGCGACATTTAATTTCCTTTTATTAAACTCTTTTATACTTTCTTCAAGAAATTTCTCAGGCAAAACAGCGTCCGCGTCAAGGAATAAAAGTGATTTGCCTTTTGCCGCCTTAGCGCCGCTATTTTTCCCTTTCGCTGGCAAACCGCCGCTTGTTATTCTGCATCCGTAATCAATTGCTATCTTTCTCGTGCAATCAGAAGAATTATTATCCGCAACGATAATCTCATAATCCCTAAACTCCTGTTTCTTTATGGACTTTAAAAGCCGAGCAATCCGCTCTTTTTCATTTAATGTCGGGATTATAATAGATAACGATGGGTATTGACAAGGCATCTTGGTTTTGCTATATAGAAAATAGTCGCTTATTGTTCTTTTGGATTATAGTTGCGGCACGGATCCGCAACCTCTATCACCCTCCTCCGAAGCCAGATTCTCTAACGAATCTGGCTTTATATTTGGACCTGATGAGCGTGCGCTACCGCGCACCCCATCGGGTCTCTTTTATTTTTCAGAATAATTTTCTCATTTCTTCCCATATCTTTGGCTTTGCCTGTTTTTCTCTCATCCAATAAGCCCATTCCGAACCCCATAAATAGAAACTATCCAATCCCGTTTTTTCCGCGAATTCCACATTTTTCTTAAATTGCTCCAAACTCATTGTTTTTTCTTGTTCGCTTAACGCTAAATTATCATATAAAAGTTTCGGTCCCCATGGTTCTGCCTGAAATTCAACGCAAAGGACTTTTTTGCGGAAAATCCATTTTATAATGTCTGCTTTGCGGGAATAAAAAATCGGCGGAAAAGGATAAGAAATATAATTATTCAACTCCTTAAACCAGACCTTTTGATACATTGTAATTCCGATTATATCTCCATAACGGCCGGCCTTGAACCAAAAAGGAACTTCTCCGCTCTCAGAAATAATTACAGGCCTTCCATCTATTAATCTTACTAATTCAATTTCTTTTTTCAATAGCTCTTTATCAGGTTTCGGGCATTCCCCGAACGGAAAAAACGGCTCGTTCTCAACCTGCCACGCCCAAATCGCGCTTGAATCTTTATATCTATCCACAATTTTTTCAATATATTTCAGTAATTCCTGATTCATAATTGCTGATTCATAATTCAAAGCCCACTCGGGCTCATGGCATTCAGGCCATCTCGGCGTTTTCCTGCCAACAACTAAGATTACTTTGGCCCCCCTCTCTTCGGCCGTCTTGATCTGCCAATCCAGATCGCTAAAATCATATTTTCCCTGTTTTTTTTCTATTAAATCCCAATAAGAAGCGATTCTTAAATTTCTAACATTTAAATCATCAAGCAAGGCTAAATAATTTTCTTTCCAATCCACTCCCAAATTTTGGGCTTGCTTTTGGGAAAAATTAACGCCCCAAACAATATCATTTTTATGGCTGTCAGGAAACCCGACAAACAAAAAAGCGAAAATCGCCAGACCCAAAGCCAAAAAACAAATCCCTAAAATTCTTAAAAATTTTTTCATAATTATTTTAACTTACGGAATACTTCACAAACCGTTCCAACACCTTAAATTGCGAAATTCCTTCCGAACTTTTTTGTTTTTGTTTTCGGACGAAAAGTTGATAGAACGAGGAGGTTTATACAAAGCATATAAATGATATTTATATAATTGTTTCA
>Ga0076119_105_pt1 | contig 23984 bp, 26 predicted proteins | sample RifGroC2_FD_67676 | JGI IMG/M metagenome (GOLD analysis project Ga0076119, IMG submission 67676) | Parcubacteria bacterium GW2011_GWC2_39_11
GTTTGATTCCAGAATCTAACGCAACATATTTGGCGCGAAGCGCCAAAAATGCTAAGTTAGATTTCTATGGAAAATTATAAAAGACTAAGTGATGTGGAGCGGGAAGAAATCAGCCGGATGCTCGCTCAAGATTGTTCTTTTCAAGACATCGCCAGACGATTAGGCCGCTATGCCAGTACTGTTAGCCGAGAAGTCGGCAGGGGCAGTTGCAATAAGTATACCTATCGGGCCGCTAAAGCGCAAAATCGAGCCAGAAGAAATGCCGGTAAAAGGAAGTCCGGTAAGTTCAGATTAAGCAGCGAGCAGAATCTCAGACGTTACATTTACAAAAGATTGAAACTCAAATGGTCGCCGGCGCAGATTGCGGAAGAATTGGAATTAGATTATCCTCTAGATATGACTATGCGTATATCGCCAGAATCAATATATACCTACATCTACATTCTTCCCCGAGGTTCTCTTAAGCAAGAGTTAACCTCTTGCCTGCGGCAGAACAGGAAAAGGAGATGCAAACAGGCCAGGGGCGTCAAAATAGAGCGAAAAATAGAGGATATGCTCTCAATTGAGGAACGGCCCAAGGAAGTTGAAGACCGGATTATCCCCGGACATTGGGAAGGCGATTTGATTGTCGGAAAGAACAATCGTTCGGCTCTTGGCACTCTGGTGGAGCGCACGACCCGCACGACTATTCTCATTCCGGTTAAAAGCAGAGAGGCAGAGGTTGTCGCCAAAGCTTTCGCCAAAGAGGTAAAAAAATTGCCGCAACAGATGAAATTATCAATGACCTATGATCAGGGGCGGGAAATGGCCCGGCACAAACTGTTTACCAAAATTACCGGCGTAAAAGTATATTTCGCTCATCCGAGCAGTCCATGGGAACGAGGCACCAATGAAAATACCAACGGACTGATCAGACAATTTTTTCCCAAAGGGACTGACTTCAAAAAGGTTTCCAGATACGAGGTAAAAAAGGCGCAGAATCTTCTGAACGGACGCCCCCGACAGGCTCTTAATTTCCGAAAACCCTTTGAAGTTTTCAATCAACTAATTAACCAACGCTGTTGCGTTAGAAGTTAGAATCCAACTATACTGTTATTTTATATTTGTTTTTTATGAAAGACAAGCTGATTAAATATTTTCGTGACGAAATTTTTAGATTTCGTAGCGAAAACTTGATAGAACGAAGGGGCTTATAAACGAAGCGATAAGCCGACGAGTTATAGCAAATTTGTATCCAAAAAATGAAAATCGCCGTAGAAAAATCTTTAGTCAGCGGGTTTTTAGGAATAAATACGCAATAATGCCCCCTGCTATAGCGGTTATGAACTGGAGATAGCTCATTGCCAGAGCTACTTGTTTGGCAATGGCGTTTTGAGAAATTAAATTGACAATAATTGAACTGCCGGCGAATAAAAATAAAAATTTCAGGAAACTCGCGGATAAAACTGCCAACCAGAAATTTTTGGTTTTTAACTTGCTAAAAACCAAAACCAAAATCGCGTTCCCGACCATAATAAATGGAATCATCGGCGCCAAGGCAACCGGCAGAAGCCCGACCGACAAAACAACCAAGCTCGGGAACAAGCCAATTAAAATCGCTTTGACTAAGTGTGTGCCTATCTTAAGTGTGTGCCTATCTGGTAGGCACACAAGTAGGCACACAAACGTAAGCGAGGAAATATAGTTTCAGGGACGCTTCGGGTCGCGAGCAGGCATGGTTATTTTATCCTTTTCTTCCATTGATAAGCAAAGGACAAAAAAACTGTGCCAAAAGAAAAAATGGAAATACAAATTAAACAGGAAATTGAAAAATATACGATACTCCCGGAGTTCCTGCATTGGGCTTTAGATATTTTGAATAAAATGAGCGACCGGGAGATTGAGGACAGAAGCACAATTTATGAAACCCAGCAAAAAGCATTGGCGCAAGTGCAAACCGAATTAGACGAACTGACTAAAATGAGGTATCGCCTGCTCATAGACGACGAAACATTCTTAAAAAAGAAAAATGAGCTTCAAACAAAAATATCCCAACTTAAGCAAAATCTGGGAGAAGCTGAATCAAAGGCAGACAAGTGGCTCGAGCTAACAGAAAGGACATTTAAGTTCGCCGCCTACGCCAGGAAGGCATTCATGACCGGAGGGTTGGAACTGAAGAAAAAAATACTGATGACTTTTGGCCAAAACCCAATTATTAGAGGGGAAAAGCTGGTTATTGAGTCCAATGAGTGGTTTGTGCCAATCATAAATAGCTATCCTGTGTTGCAAGAGGCATTTTGCAGGTTGGAACCAACGAAAAAGGGCGATTTTGGGAACAAAAAGAGGCTTTGGCCTCAATTTGTACGCAATGGCGCAGCCGATGGGATTTGAACCCACGATCTCTGCCGTGACAGGGCAGCGCTTTAAGCCAGCTAAGCTACGGCTGCAAAAATAAATATACAAGGCGCAGTATTCTTGAATTAATCCGAACGCATTTCGCCGCCTGCGGCGGCGAGGAAAGCCCCCCGCGAAAATCCGGAAAGGCGGCGGAGCCGCACGAATGACAATTTCCAATTTTTCTTTGGCGAAAAACTCTTTGAAAATCTTACAACTTTGCTTGATGGACGACTCTTTGGGGAAAAAGAATTTCTATACCCTCTCGGTCAAAGGCAATTTTGAGTCGTTTGCGAAGTTCTCCAGTAACATCCCATTGTTTGAGCGGTTTTGTCTCGCCGAGTATTTTGATGATTATCGCTGAATCTCCGAAATCGTCAACCCTTAGAAATTGCGGCGGTTTCAAGATATGTTCTTTCCACGCCGGGTCTTCCGCTAATTCTTTGCCGACTTTATTCACCACCGAAATTACTTGTTCAAGATTCGAGCTATAAGAAATACCGATATTCAAATTAACTCTTGCAAATTGTTTTGAAAGATTCGACACCCTTTTGATCTCTCCAAGGGGAACATGATGCACGGTTCCGTCAAGATCTCGCAGGGTTGTCATTCGCATGCTGATGTCTTCAACCAATCCGCACGTTCCGTCAAAACACACCACATCTCCAATACGATACTGATTTTCCATAATGATAAAAAGGCCGCTAATAAGATCGCGAAGAGATATTGTCCCCCGAAACCGAAAGCAATGCCAGCGATTCCTGCGGCGGCAAGAATCGGACCTATGGCGATACCCGTTTCCTGAAGAATCATCAAAAGAGTCAAGAGCCAAACAAGTATTCTGAGCGAAACGGTAAAAATGCGGATAAGAGTGTCTTCTTGCTTTCTCTCCGCTTCTTTAGTCAAAAAGTGATCGGAAATAATGACCTTTCTTATGATTTTTTCAATAAAAATTCCGGCAAATTTACGGATAAGATGCGCAACAATAACGATTGCGACAATTTTTATGCCATGATCAAAAAACCAAGGTGTTATATTACGAATAATATTTGAAAGTATAGCCAACATATGAGTATGATTAAAAAATTTTCTTCCTCCAAAATTGAATACGAATTAGTCGCCGAGCGAAGCGAGGCGGCTTCCTCTGACTTGCTATTTCCTTTCTGGTGCCGAGGGTGAGAATCGAACTCACTTTACTGCCTTATGAGTGCAATGTTCTACCATTGAACTACCCCGGCTTGGTTTGCCTTTTTTAATACTTCAATTAAGCCGGTTACTTTATAAAAAAGGTCTGCCGACGCGCTTACCCTAATCGTAATCGTTCCGTAGTGAATGGGAAAATTAATATAGTTTTTTTTATTCTTTGATTTTATAAGTATAGTTTTTTGGAAATTACCCCGAGGAATATCGGTGATCTTGGACCAATATTCTTCAACTTCTCCTATTCTATTTTTGTGTATTTTATTGATGCGTATCCATGCCTTCAATCTGCCATGGTCCACAAATAGCGCTTCTTTTATAAATTTTATAAAAAACTTTATCATATCCGGATCTGAATTGCAAAAACTAAAACATCTTGTTTTTTTAGCTCCTTCGCCCCAATATAATGCAATGCCAGCTATGAGAAAATCTCTATGGGATAAATTGCCTACGAGTTCCATACCCTCGTTTTTGAATTTATTTATTTTTTCCATCCGTCTTTCATATTGCATTCTAGCACCCTTTAGCCTTCCAACATATCCGCATTGGCTCATCTTTTTATGCAACTTGTTGATTTGCCTTGATGTTAACTCAATATCTCTGCACCATAAACTAACCGTACTTTTTGCAATACCTATTTTTTTCGCAATATCCTTTATGCTCTCTCCTTTTTTTCTTAATCCTATCGCTTTATTTTTTTCTGCGCTTTTTGCCATAAAACCCACGATATATAACTTTTATTTAATTATACCGCGGGTCCAAAAATAACACAATATATAATTTGTTGCGGGGGCGGGAATTGCACCCACGTCTCGAGGTTATGGGCCTCGCAAGATACTACTTCTCTACCCCGCGATAAAAGAAACTACGCTTTTGAATACTATATTTATACTTTATTACACTTAAGAACAAAAATCAACATTAACTCTAATATAACACAGAAACAAAAACGGGATTAAATCCAGCCTTAAACTCTTTATAAAATTAATAATCTCAAAAAACTTCAAGGTCGCGGAGGGCTTGTTCGTAGATGCCAATCATTTCTTTTGCTTTTTCCAAGTCAAGCTTGTAATCCGGGTCGTGAATAATATTATCGCGGATTTTATGCGCTCCTGAAATGTCGTTAATATTCGCCAAAACGGACGGCTCTATTTTTTTTAACTTTTCATCCGTTACATCTCCGCCGTATCCCATTTTCGCTAAAATAGCGTCAAACAATCCGTCTGCCTCAATTATCGCCAACTTATATTCCGCCTCTATGTCTGTTTCCAGGCGCTTGGTTATTTTTTGCCATTCCTTAAATATCTTTTTAGCGCCGGAAAATTTATAATCCGCCATAACTTTCACATTATCAAAATAGCGCCTTTTAATCCATGTCGCCTTAAAGAGCAAAATAATCGCGCCGACAAAAAGCGCCAAAGAAATAACTATGAAAACAATTTTCAAAATTCCAACAGAAAAATAAATCCAAGGAGATATAGAATTAGATATGGCATTAAAATAATCCGATACAGAAGATAATAAATAATTAAGATCCATATATTTTTCCTATTTCTAAAATTTTTGTTTCCTCAAATGGTTTTCCGATAATTTGAAGCCCGATCGGCAATTTTTTTTGAGTAAAACCAATGGGAATAGAAATAGCCGGCAAACCAGTCAGATTCGCTGAAACAGTGAAGATATCGGCCAGATACATTGAAAGCGGGTTTGACATATTCTCTCCTATCTTAAAAGCAGGAGTCGGCGAAGCGGGAGTGAAAATCGCGTTCACTTTCTGAAACGCTTTTTCAAAATCATTTTTAATTAAAGTTCTTACTTTCTGCGCCTTCAAATAATAAGCATTGTAATAGCCAGCGGAAAGCGCGAATGTTCCCAACATTATCCTTCTTTTCACCTCATCTCCAAATCCCGTCCCCCTTGTCGTCAAATAATGTTCCAATAAATCACCTCCTTCGTCAGTCATAATTCTTGATTCGTAATTCATAATTCCCCCGTATCTGATGCCGTCATATCTCGCTAAATTAGCAGACGCTTCGGAGGTGGCGATAAGATAATAAACAGCCAAAGCGTATTTCGTATTAGGCAAACTTATTTCTTCGATTTTGGCGCCGCAATCCTCTATTCTCTTTATCGCATCTCTGATTATTTTTTCAACTTCTTTATCCATTCCTCCGATAAAATACTCTTTCGGCACCCCAACCCGTAAATTTTGAATTAAGAATTTGGAATTATGAATTATGGATTTAATGGAGGTGGAATCCAAGGGGTCTTTCCCGGAGATAACATCAAAAACTAATTTAGCGTCTTCAGCTGTCTTTGTTATCGGCCCGATCTGGTCAAGCGAAGAAGCAAAAGCAACCAATCCGTATCGCGAAACAGAACCATAGGTCGGCTTCAGCCCAACTACTCCGCAAAAACTAGCCGGCTGCCTTATAGACCCGCCCGTATCCGAACCCAAAGCAAAGCAACACATATCAGCCGCAACGGCCGCAGCAGACCCGCCAGAACTCCCGCCCGGAACCCGCCCTAAATCATTTGGATTTTTTGTGGTAAAAAATCCTGAATTCTCAGTAGACCCGCCCATAGCGAATTCGTCCAAATTTGTTTTGCCTAAAATAACCGCTCCCGCTGATTTTAATTTTTTAACGCATGTGGCATCGTAAGGAGCGACATAATTCTCCAAAATTTTTGAAGCGCAAGTTGCTTTCATTCCCTTGACCAATATATTATCTTTAACAGCCAACGGAATTCCGGCAAGCGCCGTGAGCTCTCCTCCGCAGGAAATCAGTTCGTCAATTTTTTTTGCTTGACTGATAGCCGAATTTTCTTCTACTGACAAAAACGCGGAAATTTTTTCGTCTTCCTGTTTTATTCTGTCCAAAAACGCCGTTATCAATTCCACAACCGAAAAATCCTTATTTCTCAATCCATTTTGAATTTTTGTTATGGTTAAATTGTGTAATTCCATTATTTAAATACTTTGAATTGCGAAATGCTTTCTTGGTCCTTTCTTCAAATTTCAGAGCGAAAATTTGATATAATTATGAGGCATATGCAAAGCATACGCCGAATAATTATAGCAAATTTACAGCTGAAATTTGGAGAAAAGACCAAGAAATTCTCTTTTTATTTGGCATTTTGCAATTCAAAGTATATATAATAAAAAATTCAAAACGCAAATCCACAACTCAAAACTTAAAACCGAATTAAAATACAAGTATTATGATAATAAAAAATTTTGAACTTTAAGTTGTGGTTTTGAGTTTTGAACTTTGAGTTTTGAACTTAAAATACCGCCTTTACTTTTATATGCCTTCCGATTTTATCCGACGCTTGGCTCACAAGCTTATCAGCTAAATCAGGATTCTCCGGCCATGCTTTATCTTCTCTTGCCACATCATTTTCGCAACGAGCAAGTCCGCCGGCGCTCTGGGAAAATGGCTCAATCCCGGAAACATCAACCTTATTCAAAATAGAAAAATAATCCAAAATAGAGGACAAATCCTTTTGGAATTTTTCCTCTTCTTTTTCAGAAATTCCCAAGCGCGCCAATTTGGCTATTTTTTTCACCTCTTCTTTTGAAATCATATAAAAAATTAAAAATGTAAAACGAAAAGCGTAAAACTAATGTGTCGCTTTGCGACTATTATATTATCAAAAATCTCTTTCAAAAATTTTTGATACCTTAGTTTTGCATTTTTCGTTTTGCGTTTTTAATTTTGTTCTACTTCGGCGTCTTTAGTTCTTCCGGTTCTGCCAAGACCTCGCTAAGCGTGTCTATATTTTCCAAAACCATTCCAGCTCCCCGCACAACCGCTGTCATCGGGTCCTCAATAATTTTAGTTGGTATTTTTGTTTCTTCTTGAACTAAAATATCAAGCCCGCGCAACAAACTTCCGCCTCCGGACAAATAAATGCCTTTTGTCATAATATCAGCTAAAAGCTCGGGCGGCGTCTCTTCCACGGTTGTTTTAACGGCAGCTATAATCTGCTTGACTGATTTCTGCAATGCCCGATAAATTTCTTCATTGTTTACCATAATTTCTTCGGGAAGACCGGTGACCAAATTTCTTCCCCTTAATGGAAGTTCTTTTTTTTCTTTAAGCGGATAGGCGGATCCAATCCCTATTTTTATATTTTCAGCTGCCCTTTCCCCTATCAGCAACCTGTATTCCTCTTGGGCAAAATGGATGATATCTTCGTTTAATTTATCTCCGGCTATGCGCAAACTTTTCGCCAAAACAATTCCTCCTAAAGAAATTACTGCCACTTCCGTGGTTCCTCCGCCTATATCTATAACGAAATTTCCGCCCGCTTCCTGAACAGGTAATCTTGCCCCTATTGCCGATGCCATCGGCTCTTCTATCAAAAATACTTCTTTGGCGCCAGCGTTTTTCGCCGCATCCCGGACCGCTTTTTTTTCAACCTCGGTAACTCCGTAAGGAACGCCGACTATAACTCTTGGCCTCAATCTAAAAATCAGCTTCCGTCCCTGGACTTTTTCAATAAAATATTTAAGCATTTGCTCAGTGACTTCAAAATCAGAAATAACTCCCTGGGCCAACGGCCTTGTCGCCACAATATAGGCGGGCGTTCTGCCAACCATTTTTTTCGCTTCATTGCCAATAGCTAAAATCTGACCTGTTTTCTGGTTTATCGCCACGACTGACGGTTCATTTATAACTATTCCTTTACCCTGCAAATAAACCAAAGATGTAGCGGTGCCCAAATCAATGGCTATATTGCTAGAAATGTATGAGAGAAGCTTTTTAAACATAAACTAAATTCAAAGCGTAAAACTCAAAGCGCAAAACCACAACTCAAAACTTAAAACCAAATTAGAATATAAAGCATTGCGATGATAAGGTGTTTTGAACTTTAAGGTTGTAATTTTGAATTTTGAACTTTGAGTTTTGAGTTAAAAAACTGCTGTAAATAATCAATCCTTACCAATTCCGCTTTTACTTCATCCCGAGGTTTTATTTCCACGCAATCTTTCTCTATTGTTCTTTCGCTTACCACAATTCTGCAAGGCATTCCGATTAAATCCGCTTCAGCGAATTTTTCTCCGGCGGTTTTATCCTGCCTATCGTCGTAAAGCGATTCAAATCCAAATTCCATCAAACTACTATAAACCGTTTCAGCGACTTTTTTAACATCTTGCCCTTCTCCTATTTGAATCAGATGTATTGGAAAAGGCGCCAATTCTTTTGGCCAGACAATTCCTTTTTCATCATTATTTATCTCAACCACGGTTGCCAAAAGCCGTCCTATTCCAATTCCATAACAGCCCATTATTACGGGCTTTTCATTGCCCTCTTTATCCTTAAAATAAAGCCCTATTGTTTCGGAATATTTTGAGCCAAGCCGAAAAATATGGCCAAGCTCAATTGAATTGCGTTTTTCCAACTTTCCTTTTTCACATTTAGGACATTTGCCTCCATCTTTAACTTCCGCCACTTCCAGATTGGATGCCCAACAACAATTTTCGCAAAAAAGTATCCTGTCTTCCCCCATCTCCGACAAAATCTGAAATTCATAAGTATTTTCTTTTGTGAAAATTCCGCCTGACGCTTCGCTTTTTATGGCTTTTAACCCGCACCTGTTGAAAATGGCTTCGTACGCCCCAATCGCTTTGTTGAAAAATTTTTCCAAGTCGTCTTTATCCGCATGGAAACTGTAAAGGTCTTTCATTATAAATTCTCGAGCGCGCATCAACCCGCCGTAAAACCGCATCTCGTTCCTAAACTTTGTTTGAATTTGATAAAGCGCGACAGGCAAGTCCTTATACGATTGGATTGCTAATTTTACCAAACCAGTAATTACTTCCTCGTGAGTCGGACCCAGGGCGAATTCTTTACTATGCCGATCCTTAACTCTGAATAAAGGAGGGTCCATTTCATCCCAGCGCTTTGTTTTCAGCCATATTTCTTTCGGTTGCAAGGACGGCAGTAAAACCTCCTGTCCCCCAATTTTTTCAATTTCTTCCCGGATAATTTTTTCTATATTCCTGTGCGCTCTAAGCCCTAACGGCAAAAAACTATAAACCCCGGAAGCGAGCTGAGAAATAAAATTCCCTCTCAAAAGAAGCTTGTGCGATATTGCGTCCCCTTCTTTCGGATTTGTTTTTAATGTTTTACAAAAAAAATGCGACTGCCTCATGGGTGAACAACTGAATTACGAATTATGAATATTGTGTCGCTTCGCGATTATATAATTGATACCTTAATTTTGCATTTTGCGTTTTTCGCTTTGCATTTTAATTTAGAATAGCTGGGCTATGTCCTTGATAGTAACGAAAAACATTATCATAACAAGCAAAGTGAAAAAAGCCGCGTTAATGCCGTTCTCTGTTTTCTGATTCATCTGCTTGCCCCTTATTTTTTCAATAACCAGAAAAAGAAATTTTCCGCCGTCAACCATTGGAATCGGCAGAATGTTAAATACTGCGATATAGATTGAAATTATCGCGATAAACTGCAAAAAATAACTTACTCCCATCCGGCTGGTTTGGGCGAATAATCCGAAAATTCCCACTGGCCCCATTATCTGCACTCCCGTCGGCTCTCTTTGCGCAAGTCTTGCCAAAGCAATGCCCCACCCTTCCAAGACAGAAATAGTAAATTGTCCGGTTGCTTTTATTCCTTCAATGGGCGCCAAATACCACGGATACGATTTCATCGCTGTTCTTGCCAAAATAACGCCCATAGCTCCCTGGCCTTCAGGCGGATTGGCTCTCAAGATCAAAAAAACATCTTTTACCTCGCCACCTCTCTCAATCGCCAAAGTAATTTCCCTGCCTTGATTTTCTTTAATAAGCTCTTGCAATGTCGCCGTATCTTTAATTTTTATATTCACATTTCTATATTTAAATTCTTTTATCGCGTCGCCTACTTCTAGCCCCGCTTCTTTAGCCGGAGAGCCGGGAGCAAGACCGATTATCTGCACCTTCAAATCAGTAAAAATGCCCTTCTCATTATCTTCAATTATAGTCGGAGCGCCAAGCCACATCACGACCGACAAAATGACAATCGCCGCCAGCCAAAAAGAAATAACTCCGGCTAAAATAATTAAGGACTTCTTCCAAAACGGTTTGCCATTAAAACTATCCTGATCGTTTGTCCTGTTGTTCTCTCCCTTAATTTTCACAAAAGCGCCAAACGGCAAAAGATTTATGGAATAAATCGTTCCTCTAAATTTTTTCCCGAAAATCCGGGGAGGATATCCAATTCCAAATTCCTCAACCCCCACCCCGAATTTTTTAGCCGCGATAAAATGGCCGTATTCGTGCAGAATGGCCAACCCGATTAAACAAAAAAAGGCTATAACAATTGATAAAACCATAAATTTAATCTCAAAATTTAAATCTCAAATCTCCTGCCCGCAATGCTACGGATAGCGTTGCAGACAAGCAAAATTATTATGTCGCTTCGCGACAATAATATATATTATATGGTTTGTCCTTTGCTTAGCAAAGAAAGGACAAACCATATACTTTAATTTTGATTTTTGAGATTTGATTTTTAATTTTATTCCATTATTTCTTTCTTCTTTTTTTCGCCCAAATCGTCAATTTTTTTATGGAACTCGTCAATTAATTTCTGCAATTCGTCTTTTCCCTTGAACTTATCATCTTCTCTGATTTCTCTTTCTTTGAATTTTTCCTGTATTTCTTCCCAGACGTTATCTCTCCAGCGCCTCATTGTTTTCCTTGTCTCTTCCTGTTTTTCAGAAAGAATCCTTAAAAGCCCTTTCCTATATTCTTCATTTAGGGGAGGCAAATTAATCCTAATCACATCTTTATCAACAACCGGCGAAATGCCTAAATTTGAGTGACTAAAAAGCGCTTTCTCAATCGGCTCAAGATACGACCTGTCCCACGGCTGGATGACAATTTTCTTCGGCTCAGGCAGAGATATCGCGCCTAATTGTTTCAACGGAAATTTTTCTCCGAAACAATCAATAATTATATCTTCAACTAAAGCGGGCGATGCCCGACCTGTTCTTATTTTCGCGACCTCTTTCTCCAGAAAATTAAACGCTTTCTCAAATTCCGGCTTCACTTTTTTAATTATTTCTCTATAGTCCATAATTTTTTATTGCAATTTATATTATATTTAATCCTATCAAAGTCCAACCTCCTTGTCGAGAACTGAACTACTGAACGATTAACCAGCAGAGACACGGTCTCTGTAGGCTATTAAGAATTTTATAATTTCATCAGCAAAATCTCAAAAGCAAGGCGGACATTGATGTTTGTGCCGGAAATAAGGGAATCAATTTCCTGTAAAAGTTTTATTTCCTCTTCTATTTTGTTAATAGAATAATGGCTAAATTTTTCTTCCCTTTTTTCCCCTCTCTCAAATCGGGATAAAAGCAAATTTCGCAGGCATTCAACCCAGATGCCTAAAATTTCTTTTCTTTTCGCAAAGTCAAATGAATCGCCGGCAATATTTTCCGCGTACTTGAAACGGAAAGCTAAATCAGCCCTTGCCAGCTCCCCGAGGTCAAGCATAAATTTTTTTCTTTCTTTTAGTTTTTCCGGCGCTTCAAAAAAATCAACTGCCAAACCCGGTTTGCCGGAAACAAACGGCAATATCTCGCTCAATGCTCTTTCCCCTGCCCCTTTCTCCGCTAAAAATTTTTTGATATTCTCGCTACCAACAGGAAAAAATTTTATTTTCTGAATTCTTGAAAGTATAGTCGGTAAAAGCGAGTAAGGATGCTCTGTGATTAAAATAATCAATGCTTCGCCCAAAGGCTCTTCAAGAAATTTCAAAAAACAATTCTGCGCCTCTTGGCTCATCAGATGCGCTTTTGCCAGAACGGTTATTTTAATTTTAGCTGAATATGGCCGGAAAGATAATTTTTCAATAAGCCCTCTTATTTGGAAAATCTGAATTTCTTTGCTTAAAAGTTCGGGTTCTACAATTAAAAAATCCGGGAATAAATTTTTCCGGATGCTTATGCAATTTATGCATTTCTGGCAGGGAATCCCGGATTTTTTATCAAGACAACTAATATATTTCGCGAACTCAATCGCAAATGTTTTTTTGCCCAAATGCTCCTGTCCGTAAAATAATAAAGCGTGAGGCAGATGGCCGGCCTCCGCCGATTTCGCTAAAAAATCCCACTGCTTTTTATGGCCGATAAGCATAAAATTATCGCTTTGCCATTATCGTTTGTTTATAAATTTCCAAATTATCAAGGACGGCTCCTGTCCCCTTGGCAACACAGAACAAAGGTTCTTCCGCTAAAAAACAAGGAACACCGGTCGCCTCGGCAATTAATTCGTCAATATTCCGCAAAAGCGCTCCCCCGCCGGAAATAATCATTCCTTTGTCCATAATATCAGAAGAAAGCTCCGGAGGCGTTTCCCTTAATACCTCTTTTACAACTTGTACCATTTCCGCCAGCCGCTCGGAAATCGCTTCGCAAACCTCGCCCGAAGACACTTTTATATTATGAGGCAAGCCGGAAATTAAATCCCTGCCCCGAATTTCCATTTCTCTTTCTTCTTTTTCCTGCAAGGCGGTCCCAATTTTTATTTTTATTTCTTCAGCTGTCTGCTCGCCAATCGCCAGATTATGTTTTTTCTTAATATACTCCGCTATTGCGACATCAAGTTTGTCCCCTGCCACCCTCAAGGACCGGCAAGTGACAATTCCGCCCAAAGAAATTATCGCCACTTCTGAAGTTCCTCCGCCTATATCAATAATCATATGACCAGAGCAAGAATTAATGGGAATTCCAGCTCCAATAGCGGCTAAAATCGGCTCTTTTGCGACATAAACCCCTCTGGCTCCGGCAGTCATTCCAGCTTCAATAACCGCTCTCTTTTCCGTTGAAGTAATCCCGGCCGGCACTCCTATCAGCAGTTCTGGTTTTAAGAATCTGAAATTTCTAACTCCACGTTTAATAAAATATTTCAGCATTGCTTCAGTAACTCTGTAATCAGCTATTACCCCGTCTCTCAATGGCCTATAGACCCTTATTGCATCCGGAGTTCTGCCCATCATTTCTTTCGCTTCCCGACCCACGGCTAAAATTCTGTTTTCAGAAATAGAAACCGCCACCACCGACGGCTCGTTCAAAACAACCCCTTTTTGAGGAGTAAAAACAATTGAATTGCAAGTTCCGAGGTCAACGCCTATTTTGCGGACGAACATAATATAAAAATTACCAATTCCCAGTCTTCAATTCTCGGTAAATAACGGAAATTAGTTGATAAAAACTGGAAATTGGTAATAGAAAATAGAAATTGGAAATCGGATAGCTTTCTATTTTCCGTCTTTCTGATTTCTATTACTATTTTCTATTTTCCAATAACTATTTTCTTATTTTTATTGGATATTAGAAATTACTCTTTCACTCTTTTTATGTCTGCTCTTAGTTTTTGTAATCTTTCTTCTATTTTCTCGTATCCCCTGTCAATCTGGTAAATATTACTGATCGTCGTCTTTCCCTTCGCTACAAGCCCGGCTATGATAAGCGCCGCTCCAGCCCTTAAATCCGGACTGGGAATTTCAGCGCCGACTAATTTGCTGGGACCATTGATTATCGCTCTGTGCGGGTCGCAAAAGACAATATCAGCTCCCATTTTATTTAATTCATCTAAATACTTCAAGCGGCCTTCGTATAAAGGGTCATGAATCAAAGTCTGCCCCTCTGTTTGGGTCGCTAAAACTCCGAGTTCCGGCTGTAAATCAGAATTAATGCCGGGATAAATCAAGCTCTGCACTTTATCTATTTTAAGATTTTCCGAAGGAAAAATTTTAATTGTCTTTTTATCCAAAATTTGGAATTTCGCCCCGAAATCCTTCAGCCGCTTCAAAAATAAATCCAAAAATTCCAGCTCAACGTTTTTTATCAAAACCTCGCCCTTAGTTACTAAGGCCGCCACTATAAATGTGCCTGCCTCAATGGGATCGGAAATCAAATTATATTCAAATCCGTTTAATTTTTCCGCTCCGATAATTTCAAAACAATGAGGGCCGCTATATTTAATATCCGCTCCCATTTTTATCAAGACCTTAACTAATTCCTGGATCTGATAATCCAAATCCGCTATTTTTAAAATCGTTTTTTGGGGGCAAAGGGCTGAAAATAAAAGCGTATTTTCTGTTGCTGTGACGCTGAATTCTCGCAGAACGACTTCTGTGCCCTCCGAAGCCTTCTTGTCCTCCGAAGTTTTAGCGAAGGAGGAGGCGAAGGAGCGCCTGCTTCCGTTACTTTTGAAAAAATAAAAACCGTTTTTAGAAGAAACATCAACTCCTAATTGGGAAAAAGCGTCTAAATGGGTATCAATAGGTCTCGCGCCTATGAGGCATCCGCCGGGCGGAGGAATTTTCAATTCCCCGAAGCGACTGATCAAGGGTCCTAAAATCAAAATAGAACCCCTGAATTTTTTTATTGTGGCAAAAGGAATTTTTGCCAAATCAACTCCAAAACTATTCAATTTTACGGTTCTTCTCCCTATCCAAAAAATTTTTACTCCTAATTCTTCCAGAATTTTCAGCATCTGAAAAACATCCTCAATCAAAGGCAAATTACTGACTACACAATCCTCTTTGGTCAGAAGAGAAGCGGCCAAAATAGGAAACGCGGCGTTTTTCGCGCCCCTTATTTCCACCTCCCCTCTCAACGGTTTCCCTCCTTTTATAACAAATTTTTCAGCCATATATTATTATTTCTCCCCCACCTTTCCTCCCCTCCAATGACCATCGGAGGGGAGGATTGGGGAGATGGTTGTCTCCTCCCTCAATCCATACTCATAATCCATACTAACTAAAAATATAAAAACAGGCAAATCGTTCGGAGATGCGGTTTTGGGTGGTACGCTCGCTCGACCAGCGTCCTCGCCCACTCAAGTTCTCGACTCGCTCTCTTTTGTCATGAGATTAGCTTATGACAAAAGAACCGTGCCCGCTCGCCTCAGAAAGCCACCAAAAACCGCATCTCTGAATTAATACTGGAAAAAAAACTGAATTTAAGTAGAATAATAATAAGCGTAATAAAAAATTAACTAATATATGACTAAGAAGAGAAGAAATATTGTGTTCGGAATTATTGCTGTTTTATTTGTTCTCACGACCGTTGGCGCTGTTTTTTATTCTTTGGGCTGGCGGTTTGATCTGGAAACAAAAAAACCGATTCAGCCTGGAATGTTTTATTTCAAGGCATTGCCGAAAAATTGCGAGGCAACCATAACTCCGATAGATAATAGCGGAAACGCGAAGGGTAATGCCATAATAAAAAAAACCGACTTCTTTTCCGGATCGGTTATATTTGAAAATCTCAAACCCCAAAAATATAAAATACAAATTAAGAAAGACGGATATATCAGCTGGGAAAAAATTCTGGAGATAAAAGAAAAAGAAGCGACTGAAGCGAAAAACATCTACCTGATTCCGCAAGATCCGATTTTCACAGCTGTTTCTCAAAATACGGAAAATTTTTATTTTTCGCCAGACAATAAAAAAATAATTATAAAAGAAATAAATACTGCCCCAAGCGATGGCTGGCAAGCCAGCCGTCCTGTCCCCCGAAGCTTTGGCGAAGGAGGGAGCCTTGACGAAGGCTGGGCGTTGAAACTTTTTGAACCGGAAAAAAATATTAAAAGCTTTTTAATTAAGGAAGCTGACATTTCAAAATCAGGCGCGGAGTTGAAAGAAATTATTTTTTCCCCGGATTCAAAAAAAATTATAATCAAAGCGATAACCCGGGAGAATATAGAATATTATTTTTTGGATTTAGACAAAAGCCCGAATAATTTAACCCTGCTGGATTTTATTGATTCCAGCGCGTCTGAAATTTATTTTATTCCGGAAAACCTTCAAAAACTGTTGGTCTTATCCTCTTCCCCCGAAGAATCGGGTGGGAATAAAAAAATAATCAGCCGCGCGGATCTGACAGAAAAAAAACTATCCCCCCCTCTTATAAAAAATATTATTGCCTGCCAACCGTCAAAATCAAATATATACTGCATGGACAGCCAAGGTTTCCTAATTAAGAGCGATTTCTCCTTTGAACAAATAGACAAAATGAATTTAATTCCTTACCCAGTGGAAGAAAATAAAAAATATGCTGTTTTTACTTACAGCTCAAAAATCGGCATTTGGGAAGAAAACTCTCTTTATTTGTTAGACCAAAAAACAGGGATATTCCAAAAAATTTCCGACTCGGCGGAAAATGTTGAATTTTCTCCGGATAATAAAAAATTGGTTTTTTCGGACGGATATGAAATCAAAATTTTATTTCTTGAAAAAACAGACGACCGACCGGAAAGAAAAGCTGGCGAGCAGATTTTTATAACTCGGTATTCAAGCAAAATCAAAAATATTTTTTGGTATACAGACCATTATCTGATTTTTAATTCCAGAGATAAAATAAAAATAGCGGAAATAGACGACAGGGATAAAATAAATATAACTGAATTATCCCCTGATATATCCTCTGTTAACGGAGAGCTTGTTGAATCAAAATCGTTGGAAATATTTTGGAGCCAATCCCAAAAAAAACTTTTTCTGCTTTCAGAAAACGCATTTTACATCTCAGAAAAATTAATCCCATAGATATCGCCAATATAATGGAAGCGGCTCTCGTAGCATCACCGTCTCAAAAAAAACAGATTTAATAAATATCGCTAATTATAGCGGGGAATATTCCTTTAACTTAATATTGAAAATAACGCAACATCATTGACATAAAATAAGCTCTGAATTATAATAAAATCAGAACATTTGGGAAATTTTCGGCCATTGACAACCCCATACGCAATCAAATGGAAAGGACAAACAGTATGTCAACAGTAACGATCGGGGAAGAAACAAGAGAAGCGATAAGAAGATTGTTCCCAGGATTCATAAGAATCCTTCAAGATCTCGGAATAGAAATCGCGGGAATTGAAAAATCCCAACTATACGGCATAAGCGAAATCGCTGAGATCATTGTGGCAAAAGACGGAACAAAAGTAATGTTGGGCGTAATGGAAGAACCCCATTGCCTCAACGACAAATTGGTACCACGGGAATTATTTATAGTAGGCACTCATCCGCTTGGAGCCAAAAAACAACTTGAGCAAGTCATTGACGAGCACAACAATGATCATGAAAAACATCCGTGGAAACTCTGCTTACTGCAAACGAGAGTTCTTATGGAGTTCCGGTAAGTCCTGTAATCGCCGCGTCAAAGCCGAACAAAAAAACTCCCAATGGAAAACCAAGGGAGTTTTATTTTTGTTGAAAATAGGAAACTGAAAAATAGAAAATAGTAATAGAAATAAGAAAAACGGAAAATAGAAAACTTTCTAATTTCTTATTTCCATTTTCATTACCAATTTCTAATTTCTGTCAACTAATCTCCTACCTCTTCTGCCACTGGGGAGCTCTGCGGGCTCGCTTTAAGCCGAATTTTTTTCTTTCCCGCATTCTTGGATCTCTCGTAAGATGTCCTGCCTTTCTCAATCGTTTGCGGAAATCCGGGTTAAACTCAACCAAAGCCCTGGCAATGCCGTGCCTTATTGCTTCTGCCTGGCTATGCACCCCTCCTCCGCTCACCTTAACTTCAACCCTAAATTTATCCAACGCCTTCATTTTATCAAGAGAGGAAGCAATAATTCCCTGCAATTCCGAACCCGGAAAATAATGTTCACACGGCTTCCCGTTGACTAAAATATTTTTATCTCCCTGCGTGAAAAGACGAACCCTCGCGACAGATGTTTTTCTTCTCCCGACCGCCTCAAAATAACGAGCTGTTTTCAGAGATCTTTCTGTTATATCCCAAGCCTCGTCTTGTTCGTTCGCAAGATTTGCAATAATTTCCGGATTTTCCTTTTTTTGCATTATTTTGTCGATTGTTTTTATTTCTCCCATATTTACATCCTTGAATTACGAAATATCCTTCAACTCTTTATGTTTTGGTTTTGGCTACGACTTTGCAAAAATTTCTAGACAGACTTCACTTCTTCGGTATGCCTCAAAATTTTTGCTTCGTCTCGCCCCGAAAACAAAATAGTTCGGAAGGAATTTCGCGATTCAAGAATATCACTCAAATTTTAATCTTTTAATTTGACCAGCCCTTAATTTGGTTCCTGGCAACATTCCATAAACCGCTTTTATCAAAACCCTTCCCGGATTTTTTTCAAAAATTTTATTAAACGGCGTCTCTTTCCCGCTCCCTAAATATCCGGAATGGCTCCAATAAAACTTTTTAGTATATTTCCCTCCGCTTACTTTTATTTTGTCCGCATTTTTTATAATAACAAAATCCCCGCTATCCTCATTCAAAACAAAACCAGATTTATTCTTCCCGCGCAATAAAACAGCTATCTGGCTTGCCAGCCGTCCCAATATCTTGCCCGTAGCGTCAATTGTATGGGTTTGTTGTTCCATAATTACAAACTAAAAATACAAAACGCAAAATTATAAATTGTCGCGAAGCGACACCTTAATTTTTCATTTTTCGTTTTGCATTTTACATTTTTCTATTTCACCAATTCTATTATCGCCATCTTCGCGCCATCTGATTTTCTTGGACCAAGCTTGATAACTCTTGTGTATCCCCCATTTCTTTCTTTATACCTTGGCGCAATATCGTTTATCAGTTTTTTAACCAATGCCGGCGTAAAATAACCCGCTAAAATTCTTCTTGAAGATAAGTCTCCTTTTTTCGCTTTGGTTATAAATTTTTCAGCAAATCCAGACATTTCCTTTGCTTTTGCTTTAGTTGTTTTTATTTTCTCGCGTAAAAACAAGGCGCTTATCAATGCCCTTAAAAGCGCTTTCCTGACATCGCTTTTTCTTGAAAATTTTCTTCCTTTTTTTCTCTTATTCATGGCAACGAAATTATTCTTCCCTCCCCCGCCCTTTCTCTCCGAGCGCTCAAAACGTTAAACTATTAGGAGAGAAACAAGGAAGGCGTTTACTCTTCTTTTACTTCAGGCTTTTTTTATTTTTCTTCCCCTTCTTCTCCGTTTTCGCGCCATCTTCTTCCTTTTCTTTTTCTCCTGCGGGAACATCTTCTTTGACGATTTGTTCTTTTTTCTCGTCTTTGGGCTTAAACTCTCCTGCTATCAAAGAAAAATGCTCCACCAAAATATCTGAAGCGCTGGAAAATGCCTGCTCCGGAGTTATTGTGCCGTCTGTTTCAATATCCAAAAAAAGCCGGTCAAAATCAGTTCTTTTTCCCACTCTCATATTTTCAACTTTATAGCTTACCCTTGTTATCGGAGTAAAAATAGCGTCCACGGGAAGAGCTCCTATTTCCAATCTGCCCTCTTTCTTTCTTTTTTCAACTGTCTCATAGCCAATGCCTTTTTCTATTTGAATCTCCATTTCCAACTCTGCCTTTTTGTCTGTTAAAGCAACTATATGGCAAGACCCGTTAACCAATTGCGCCTGGCTAGGAAACTTAAAATCAGAACCTTTGACTTCTTTCTCTCCGCTTATTTTTAATTCCGCTTTTTGAGGTTCTTCTGAATGCATCTTAAATCTCATCTGTTTCAAATTCATCATAATCGTGATTACATCTTCATAAACGCCCGGTATTGTTGAAAATTCATGCTGAACGCCCTTTATCTTGACTTGAGTCACAGCCGCTCCTTGCAAAGAAGAAAGCAAAACCCGTCTCAGGGAATTGCCGACCGTAAGCCCGTATCCAGGATAAAGGCCTTCTATTTCAAACCGCGCCCAGTTTTCTTTTCTATTTATAATTTTTGGCGGATTAGGTAAAACTATCATATAATATACGCTGAATTTACGCTGATAGTTACGTTAAATTTACGCTGAATTTTCAGCGGTTTGTCTGCGTAGTTATCAACGTCGTATCAGCAGTTTTTTTATTTTGAATAAAACTCAAAGATAGAAGAAACCTCAATGGGAAAAGACGCTTCTTCCATGTTTGCGTCTTTTATTAATTCTCCTTCCAGCTTTTCCGGATCTATCTTTATCCATGAAGGAGGATTATATTTTTTTAAAACAGCTGTTAAATTCTGAAAAGGCGCTTTCTTCGCTGAAAATGGCGATATGGAAATTTTATCTCCTTTTTTAGCGTGATAAGACGGCGCGTCAATTTTTTTTCCATTCACAAGAAAATGCCCATGCCCCACTTCTTGCGACGCTTGAACCCGGGAAGAAGCAAATCCCATCCGAAAAACCACACTATCCAGCCTGCTTTCTAATTTTTTAAAAAGCAACGCGCCAGCGTCTTCGTTTTTTGACCGTTTATCAAGCGCCTCTCTTACATATTTAGCAAACTGCCTTTCCCGAAGATTATACCAATTTTTCATTTTCTGCTTTTCCGCTAATTCTTTGCCGTATTCAGACAAGGCCTTGCTTTTTCTCTTTGCTTTCTGCCCTGGAGGATACGGCCTTTTAATCATCGCGCATTTTGGAGAAAAACAACGGTCCCCTTTTAAAAAAAGCTTTAATCCCAATCTTCTGCAAATTTTACATTTTGGATTATCCATAAATCATTAAAATTGAAACATAGAACCTAAAACATTCTCCCCTTCAATCCTCTTCTGCTTAACCATGGCTCCGCGGGGAAAAAAGGTGGGAGTAAAAATTTCATTCATGTTCCATATTATACCCTTCTCGCCTTGGGCGGACGGCAACCATTATGAGGCACCGGAGTAATATCTGCTATTGAAATAATTTCCAATCCGCGCCCTGCCAACGACCTTATCGCCGATTCCCTGCCTCCACCTATTCCTCTTACAAAAACAGAAACCTTTGCCACTCCTAACTTCTGAGCAGCTAAACAAATTTTCTCCGCCACTTTTGAGGCGGCAAAAGGAGTCGCTTTCTTTGAACCTTTGAATCCTATGGCTCCAGCGCTCGCCCAGCTCAAAACATCTCCTGTCAAACCAGTAAGGGTAAGTATAGTATTGTTATAAGAAGAATAGACATAGATTCTCCCGTATTCCGACGCCAAGGCCGTTCTTACATTGGCGTTTTTCGCTTTTGCGTCCACCTTTTCCCGTTCTTTTAATAATTCCTCTTCTAATGGTTTTATAATTCTTTTTTTTCCCATAATTTAAACTCAAAGCTCAAAACCACAACTTAAAACCTTAAAACTATCCCCCCCACTCCGATGACCATCGGAGGGGGGCATTGAGGAGAGGGTGAAGTTTTAGATTTTGAGTTGTAATTTTGAGATTTAAACTTTGAGTTTTGAGCTTATTTTATGTCGGCTCGGATGGTGGCTTTCTGCCCGAGCCTACTGTTTTCCTGACATTCCCCCGCACTGTCCTTGTATTTGTTTTGGTTCTTTGCCCCCTTACCGGCAATCCCTTAATATGCCTTAATCCCCTACAGCAACCTATATCTTTCAACCGCTTTATATTGGTCATCACATCTCTTCTCAACTCTCCTTCTGTTCTGTAATTTTTCTCAATAATTTCTTTCAGCCTATTTACTTCTTCCGCGGTTAATTCCGAAGCTAAACGGTTAAAATCAATGCTGGCAATCTTTAAAATTTTCCTGCTTAAAGGCAGGCCTATTCCGTAGATATAAGTTAAAGATATGTCTATATATTTTTTATCTGGTATATTTATTCCCGCAATTCTTGGCATAGAAAATTATCCCTGTCGCTGTTTGTGCTTAGGATTTCTTTTACAAATAATATAAATTTTTCTTTTGCGCCGCGCTATTCTACAATTAACGCAAATTTTTTTAATTGAAGGCTTTACTTTCATAAAAATCCGCTGAATTAACGCCGATATTTACACTGAAATTACGCTAAAACTATCAACGTTTTATCTGCATAATTATCAACGTCCTCTATAAACTATTCTACCCCTATGTTCATCATAAGGGCTCATTTCAACCGTAACCCTATCGCCTGCCACAATTTTTATATGATTAATTCTTAACCGTCCCGCCAAATGAGCGAGGATCTCTCCTCCGTCGTCAAGTTTTACCTTAAAATTAGTGCTCGGCAGGGCCTCAAGAACAAAACCGCTTTTGCGATATTTATTTTTATTTGTATCCATTGTATGCAATCTTTAATTTAGCAAGATTGTTATTTGAAGTCAATAGCTATTTTACCGGCGCTCTCGGGAGCTGTCTTTACCCAAAACGGCCAATATTTTATTTCCACTAACTCAATATTGCCCAAATTATTGAAAAAAAGCTCTGTCTCCTTGGCTGATTTCCCAAAAACCGCTTTTTTCAACTCAGGCAATTCGCTGTCAGCAAAAATAACCGCCCTTATCCTCAAAACCAAAACCGCTGTTCCTTTTTCTGAATCAATTGACTCAATGGTAAAACTTTCCTCCAACCCTCCCTCTCTTATCCGGGGAGTAAAAACTATTCCATCCTCTATTTCAAACAAGCCAATGGCGTTCAAATCCGCGCTGTCCCGACTGAATTTTTCTAAATTCTTTTTCGCTATAGCCATTGCCGTTGTTTTTACATTTGCCTGCGCCTCAAATGAATCAGCTTCTGTTCCGGGCGCCGACGAACTTTTCGTTTCTAAAATTTCGTGAAAAAAAGAACCTTCTATTATAATAAATTCTTCAGAAAAATTCGCTTTCAAAAATTCGCTATTCTCTCCTTGTATTTTTTTTATCAAAGAGTCTTTTGCCGAATCAACATCCTGCCTCGCCACTTCAATTATTTCTTCGCTGATTCCTCCTTTCATAGCGGAAAACGATTTTCCATAAATAGAAGAATATAACGGAGTGCCGGCTAAAGCAGGCATAGCAAAAGTGGTTGGCTCAATATTATATTCTTCCCCAGGTTCAGCCGCTTCAACTTCAATATCCGCATATCCCGGCGTTAATTTTCCCTTGCTGTCCCGGATAGCGCCTAGGATAATAGTTTTTTTAACTGACCAAAATAATTTTCCGTCCGATGAAACAAAGCGGGACGGAACCAAAATTCTGGACGATTCAGAATAGCCATTATAAACCCTAATCACTCCCTTTGCTTTTTCTTCTTTCATCTTTTTGCCGGTAGATAAAAAATTTTCCAAAACGGATTTCTGAATTTGCAATATCTGACCAGGAATAATTCCTGCCCCGAAATCAATTTGATTGATATTTAAGTCCGCTATAACTTTCGTTTCAAAACTGATTTCTTCTGTTTTCGGCTGTATTTTAATTTTTATGCCTGAAAACCACAACTGGCCGGTTACTCCTATTAAAACGATAAAAGCAAGCAAAATTAAAAAATATTTCCAAAATATTTTTTTCGGCTTTGTCTTTATTTTCGCCTGAACTCTTAAATCTGCTTTTTCTTTTTTCGTTCCAGTTTTTACTGGAGGGATTATGTCGTAAATTTTCTTCGCCATTTTTTAATAATTTAATATACTTTGAATTGCGAAATGCTTTCTTGGTATTTTTTCCAAATTTCAGAGCGAAAATTTGATAGAACGAGGAAGCATATCCGATGGATATGCTTACGAGT
>Ga0076119_117_pt1 | contig 20878 bp, 23 predicted proteins | sample RifGroC2_FD_67676 | JGI IMG/M metagenome (GOLD analysis project Ga0076119, IMG submission 67676) | Parcubacteria bacterium GW2011_GWC2_39_11
TCCTCGCTCGGTCGGAGTAAGCGAAAATGTGTTTTCGTTTACTCCTCCCTCCCTTCGTAATTATAGCAAATTTGCGGCTGAAATTTGGAGAAAAGACCAAGAAATTCTTTTTTTATTTGGCATTTTGTATTTCAAAGTAAATAATATGCGGGAAACCGCCTTGATGAAAATCAGGGCGGTTTTTTGATTATTTTTTTATAAGGTGGTAAAATATAAATATCTTTGAATTACGAAATGCTTTCTTGATATTTTCTCCAAATTTTCGCTCTGAAATTTGGAGAAAAGACCTGAAGTCCGCTTTTTATTTGGCGTTTCGTAATTCAAAGAAACATATAACCTGAAGCATAAAACTTGAAATATAAAATCGTTCAATGTTTTATGTTGTATGCTCTGTATTTTATGAATAAGCGGTCATTGTTTAATAAAATATTTTTGTCAATGCTTATAGCTCCATTTTTGATGGGCGCAATTTTCCTGCTGGCAATGACAAGAGAGCAAAATAAAAATCAAGAAGCGGAAGTTATTGAAAGCGGATTAATGATTTCTCGGGCGATAGCCGAAGATATAAGAAAGGGAAATTTAGATAATCTTTCTCAAACACATTTTTTCAAAGAAATTATTGCCAATAGAAACATTGTTTTTTCGTGGGTGGTTAGGCCGGACGGACAGGTTTATTTTGCTAACGATCCTGGGATGATAGGCAAGCGGATAGAAGACCCTTTGATTGGGACCAAAGAAGAGATTGTAAAAGATAGTGTTTATTTTCCCACAGGAGAAAAAGTCAAGCTTATTATGGAACCGTTAGAGATGGCGGGCGATGGAAAAGTTTGGAATCTTTTTATAGGGTTTTCTTCAAAATCAATATGGCTGTCTCAGGGGAAAATGATATTTTTTGGATTAGGGTTGTTCTCGCTGGCGATTGTTTTTATTTTCATCGCATCTTTTTTTATTGTTAAAAAAATAATAAAGCCCATAAAAAAATTAAAAGAAGGGGCTGACATTATCGGTAAAGGAAATTTTAGTTATCAACTGAATCTGGCGACAGGAGATGAGTTGGAGGATTTGGGAGAAGCGCTTAATAAGATGGCGCGAGACCTGAATAATTATTACACTTCTTTGGCAGAAACAAAGGATGTTTTGGAAATCAGAGTCAACGCGAGAACAAAACAAATAAGAGAGATGGCCGAGGGTTTGGAAGAAAAAGTAAAAGAAAGGACAGAGGTTCTTCTTAAATCCAGAAAAGCATTGCTTAATATGCTTGAAGATGTTGATGCGGAAAGAAAAATAGCTGAAGAAGAAAAAAACAAGACCTCTGCCATAGTCGCCAATTTTGCCGATGGACTACTCCTGCTTTCCGATAATAATAAAATTTCTTTAGTGAATCCTCGGGCGGAAAAATTTTTCAGAATAAAAGAAAAAGATGTTGTCGGGAAATCATTTTCCGAGTTGACGGAAAATGATTCTATTAAATTGCTTGCAGGACTGTTTTCCGAAAACGGAAAAGAATTGGATAAAAAAGAGGTGGAAATAAGAAGCGGGATTTTCTTAGAAATAAACGCCATCTCTATTTTCCGGGAAGGCAGGCAATTTGGTTTGTTGGTTATTCTCCATGATATTTCCCGCGAAAAAATGGTTGAAAAAATAAAAACAGAATTTGTCTCCTTGGCAGCCCATCAGTTAAGGACTCCTCTCTCGGCTATAAAGTGGACCATTGGAATGTTTTTAGAGGGAAGCCTTGGCAAGATGACTAAGGAGCAGAATGAATTTTTAGCTGATACATATAAACTGAACGAAAAAATGATAATTCTTATCAACGACCTTTTGAACGCGACAAGAATTGAGGAAGGCAGATATCTTTACAGCCCTTCTTTGGTTGATATTGTCGGGATGGTAAATCCATTGGTGGAGTTTTCAGACAGCGAGGCTAAAAAGAGAAAAATTAATTTTTCATTTAAAAATTCTATCAAGGGGCCCATGAAGATTTTAATTGACGGAGAGAAAGTAAAAATAGCGCTTGAGAATGTTTTAAATAATGCCATAAGATACACTCCTTCGGGCGGAGCTGTCGCTGTTTATTTGAAAAATTCAGAAAAAGAGATAGAATTTTCAATAGAGGATACGGGCGTTGGCATACCAGAGGATCAGCAGGCAAGGGTTTTCAGCAAATTTTTCCGCGGAACCAATGTCGTAAAAATGGAAACCGAAGGAACAGGGCTCGGGCTTTTCATAGTTAAGAATGTTATTGAAGCCCATGGCGGAAAAACTTGGTTTGAGTCAGAAGAAGGCAAAGGCACGAAATTTTACTTGACTATACCAATTAAAAAATAATAAATGCCGATAAACCGCTGATAGCAATGTTGATATGACGCTGATAGTTCAGCGTAATTTCAGCGTAGATATTGGCGCAATATCAGTGGACGCATATGGCTAAAAAAATTTTAATAATTGAGGACGAAAAGGTCTTGCTTGACCTTTTAGAAAAGCGGATGAGAGCAGAAGGTTATGATGTGGCTGTTGCCCTTGACGGTGAAAATGGGATACAAAAGGCGGAAGAATATAGGCCTGACCTTATTTTATTGGATATTATTATGCCGAAAAAGGATGGTTTTGAGGTTATGGAAGAATTAGCCGCAGACCAGGAGCTTAAAAAAATTCCTGTGATTATTGTTTCCAATTCAGGCCAGCCGGTGGAAATAGAGCGGGTCAAAAAATTAGGGGCAAGGGACTGGCTTGTTAAAACAGAATTTGACCCAAAAGAAGTGGTTGACAAAGTTGTCGCGCAAATCGGAAAATAGACGATTAAGGTCAAATCTCAAATTTCCTGCCCGCAATGCTGAGCGAAACGTTGCTGGCTGGTAAAATTAATGTGTCGCTTCGCGAAAATATATTATCAAAAATTTCTGAAAGAAATTTTTGATACCTAATTTCTGAGATTTGAGATTTCATTGTCATGCCTGAACTTCCAGAAGTTGAAACAACTGTAAGGGGTTTAAATCGAGCGCTCAACTCGTTGAGCGCTCGATTTATTGATGTTTGGGCGGATTGGAAAAAGACAATAAAAAAACCAAGGAATTTTAAAAGCTTTAAGGCGGGCATTAAAAAGAAAAAAATAGAAAAGATATGGAGAAGAGGGAAGAATATAATTTTTGAGCTTTCCGATAATTATTCTCTTTTAATCCATCAAAAGCTTACCGGCCATTTGCTTTACGGGTATTGGGTTAGAAGGGGGAATAATTGGCAGCCGTCTGGAAACGATATTTTAGCAGACAGGGTGAACAACTATATTCATTTGCTCTTTTTTTTAGATAATGGGAAAATGATCGCTCTTTCTGATTTAAGGAAGTTTGCTAATGTTGAACTTTGGAAGACAGAAGAATTATTGGCTTCAAGCGGATTTAATAATTTAGGACCTGAAATTTTAGAAAAGAGCTTTACTTTTGAAAAATTTAAAGAAGCGCTTTCAAAAAAGAAAGGAAAAATTAAAGAAGTTTTAATGAATCAAAGTGTTATTGTCGGGGTGGGAAATATTTATTCAGACGAGGCGTTGTGGCGGGCGCAAGTGAATCCGTTTAAGAAAATTCCTGATTTAACAAATCGCGAATTGGAAAAAATTTATGATTCGCTCCGAGATGTTTTACAAAAATCCATAGAGCTTCACGGAGAAAGTTTTTCAGATTATAGAGATACAAATGGCGAAAAGGGCGGGTTTGATAAAATAAGAATGGTTTACCGCAGAAAGGGAGAAAAATGCCAATGTTGCGGAACAATTATTAAAAGAAAAAAAATAGGAAGCAGGAGTTGTCATTTTTGCCCCGCCTGCCAAAAAATTTAATTTCCATAATTTGTGATTCATGGTTCATAATTCGTTGTTGCGCAATATGTTTATTTTTATTTACGGACAAGATACATACAGGATGAAAGGGAAACTTTCGGAAATAATTGAAGAGTATAAAAAAAGCCGCAAAAGCGGCTTGAGTTTGAAATTTATTGATTGTCAGAAAACAGGTATTGGATCATTCGGCGATTTTCAAAACGATTCCAGCCAGTTCTCAATGTTTAAGGAAAAAAAGCTTATTGTGGTGACGGATCCGTTTTCGGATATTGATTTTAAGGAGAAGTTTCTTAAAAATAAAGAAAATTTTACGAAATTGGACGATTTAGTTGTTTTTTATCAAGAGGGAGAAGTAAGGAAAAATGATTCTCTTTTTAAGTTTTTTGAAAAGAATGCCCTTTGCCAGAATTTTAATTTATTGGAAGGGCAAAAACTTAAAAAATGGGTTTCAGATGAATTTGAAAAAAGTGGAGCAAGATTTGGGGAGGATGCCGCAGACGAGCTATGTTTTCGCGTTGGGAGCGACCTTTGGCGAATGGCAAACGAAATCAAAAAAATAACCGCTTTCGGTTTAGGGAAAGAAATTAAAAGAGAGGATGTGGCGGTTTTGGTCAGGCCGAAAATTGAATCGGATATTTTTAAGACGATTGACGCTGTTGCCAATGGCGAGAAACAAACCGCCCTTCAATTTATCCGAAAGCATATTGAAAAGGGTGATTCTCCTGTCTATTTATTCTCAATGGTAAATTATCAATTCAGGAATCTTTTAGTAATTAAGGATTTTGTTGAAAAACGCAAGACATACGACGCCATTTTAAAGGCAAGCGGGCTCCATCCTTTTGTTGTTAAAAAAGGATATTATTTGTCTTATAAGTTTACGCTTTCAGGATTAAAGAAAATATATCAGAGAATTTTTCAAATTGACCTGGAAATAAAAACAGGCCGAATAGAGCCGGAAGCCGCGCTGGAAATGCTTATCGCAGAGATATAGACGAATATTATTAAGCGCCTATGTGCCTATCTGGTAGGCACATAGGGCACATAACGGAAAATTATTTAATTTTGTTTATCAGTTTTGTTATTCTTGATTTTTTTCTTGAAGCGGTATTTTTTTTCATTATCCCGACCTTCGCCCCTTTATCCAGCATTTTATAAATTTGGGGCAGGATTTCTTTGGCCTCGTCTATTTTTTTCTTTGAAATTAAAGACCGCGCCTCTTTGATGAGATCTCTTATTTTTTTTTTGCGGCCGATATTTTTTGCTTTCCGTTTTATGTTTTGGCGAAGGGCTTTTTTAGCCGAAGATGTGATAGGCATAATAATATATTAGCAGACTCCTTGAGAGAAATCAAGATGTGTGGAAAATAATTGAAAAAGCGGTATAATAAAAATAATAATTCAAAACTCAAAGTTCAAAGATTAAAACTATAACTTAAAGATTAAAACTACCCCCTCCTTGCATCCCCTTCGCTAAGCTACGGGGGTGGGGGATGAATAGTTTTAAGGTTTTGAGTTGTGGTTTTGCGCTTTGAATTTTGAGATTTGAGTTTCGCATATGATTTCTTTTTTAGAGGGGAAAATTGTTTTAAAAAAAGAAAAATACGCTGTTTTGAACGTGAACGGGGTTGGCTATAAGGTTATTTTTTCTCACAGCGGTCTATCTAATCTGCCAGGAATAGGGGAGGAACTGAAAACATTTTGTTATTTAAATGTAAGGGAAACAGCGTTAGAGCTCTACGGATTTTTAAGCGAAAAAGAGCTTGAGCTTTTTGAGGCGCTGCAGAACATCAGGGGTGTGGGGCCTAAAACCGCTTTAACGCTTTCTGCGCTCGGCTCTATGGAAGAAATAAAGGAAAAAATTATGGCGAAAGACGAAAATTTATTTTCCGGCATTCCAGGCGTAGGCAGAAAAAAAGCAATGGCAATTATGATAGAGCTTGCCGGGAAAATAAAAAATATTTCCGTGGGGCGGAGTGAAAATTCTGGAGAATCAGACGAGGCGGAAGAAGGGCTTGTCGCGCTTAATTTTTCGCGGCAGAAAGCGAGGATTGCCTTGTTAAAAATTTCCAAAGATACAAAAGGAACAGAGCAGAGGATTGGGGAGGCCTTAAAAATTATAAACAGATAAAATTAAAATTTTTTTATATTCAAAATATATATGAGAAGAATATTATGGAAGACATTATCCAAATTAGAGCCGCAATAAGGTTTGCTCGCGTTTTTTTGGACTTGATTATGTTTTTTTTGCTTTGGTCTAAGGGCAAAACCAAGGCGACTTTCCATCTTGGTTTGGTTTTTCTGATTTTTGCCATTTACGCCACTACGACAGGGTTATTAGAATACGCGGAAACAAATAGATTGTTTTTAATTAGATTTCAATGGGTGGCAGCGCTTGCCTTGCCGGCTTTATTCTCTTTTATTTTTTATTTTACCAACAGGACAAAACACATAAAATTAAAGATTTTTCTTTGGTATCTTCCCGCGATTGCCACTGTTATTCTTGCCCTAACTACCGATTATTTTGTCATATCTATTTCTTCTGGCCACCCTTATAATTTGGTATTAGGTCCGTTAGACCGTATTGCCAGGGTTTGTTTTATTATTGTGGGCGGAATAGTGGGTTTTTATTATTTTTTCAGGGGCTACATAGAAAGTCAGGGTTTAAAAAGGCGGCAATTGAAATATTTTCTCGTGGCGGCCGTTATTTTTGTGGCAGGCACAATGATAACTCTCGGCGTCCTGCCATTATATCCGAGAACAGACCTTATTTATTTTTACGACATTATTGACGATATTGTCACTTTTTTTGTGATTCTCTTGATAGTTTACATTATTTTTTCCAAAAAAATGGTTCTTGGGGCAGAGGTAAAGATTATTCTTACTGAAATTTTAGTTGGAGTGATTGGTTTAATTTTGCTGATTCAGGCATTTCTTTCTCAGTCGACCGCTTCAAAAGTTTTGGGATTTGTTACTTTCTTTTTTTTTCTTTTTGTTGGCTATCTTCTTATAAAAACAACCCGGAAAGAGATCCAAAGAAAAGAAGAGGTGGAAAAATTAGCCGAAGAATTGAAAGGGCTTAATCAGACCCTTGAAGAAAGGGTTGAAGAAAGGACAAAAGAATTAGAAACAAGCTATCGGGAAATAAAAGGGAGGAAAGAGGATTTGGAAAGGTTTTATAACTTGGCAGTGGGCAGAGAATTAAAAATGGCGGAGCTAAAGAAAGAAATCGGGAAATTAAAAAAATAATTTATGGATATTATCCAAATTAGAGTGGCAGTAAGGTTTGTTCGCGTTTTTTGGGATTTAATTTTCGTTTTCTTGCTTTGGTTCAGAGCCAAAAGCAAGGCAACATTTCATTTAGGTTGGTCTGTTTTGTTTTTCGGCATTTACGCCGCCATATCAGGGCTATTGGAATATGTAAAAACAGACAGATTGTTTTTGGCCCGGCTTCAATGGATAGCAGTGCTTGCCTTGCCAGCTTCGCTTGCTTTTGTCGCTTATTTTATTGACAGGACTAAACACATAAGGTTAAAAATTTTTCTTTGGTACCTTCCTGCGATTGCCATTGTGGTTCTTGCCTTGACTACTGATTATTTTGTTATAGCTGTTTCTGACGGAAATCCTTATATTTATACTATAGGCGTTCTAGATCCTTTTGCCCGAGCGGGTTTTGTTATTATGGGAGTGATAGGTTTTTGCTGGTTTTTAATGGGATATAGGAAAAGCCAAGGCATTAAAAGGCAACAGATAAAACATCTTCTCGCAATAGCCGCAGCTTCTGTGACAGAGAGAATTGTAATTCTCGGCGTTTTGCCGTCCATTACTGGCGTAGGACTTATTTATTTTTATGATATTGCTGATGATATTTTCTCTTTCGCGCTTATTTTTTTGGCAATTTACATTATTGTTTTTCGAGAAATAGTTTTTGAAATAAAAGCCATTCTTACCGAAGCGTTGGTCGGAGTGATTGGTTTAATTTTATTAGTTCAAGCGTTTCTTTCTCAGTCGACCGCTTCAAAAGTTTTCGGATTTATTACTTTTTTCTTTTTTTTGTTCGCAGGATATCTTCTTATAAAAACAACCCGGAAAGAGATCCAAAGAAAAGAAGAGGTGGAAAAATTAGCCAAAGAACTGGAAGGATTTAATCGGGCGCTTGAAGGGAAAATCAAGGAAAGAACAAAAGATCTTGAAAAAAGCTATCAGGAGATAAAAGCGAGCAAAGATGAATTGGAAGATTTTTATAACTTGGCAGTGGGCAGAGAATTAAAAATGGCGGAGCTAAAGAAAGAAATCGGGAAATTAAAAAAATAAAAAAAAACGAAAAATAGAAAGCCACGATGAAAAATTTTATTAAAAAAATTATGCCAGGATTTATATCGGATTTGTATTATTATTTGCTTGTCTTGGTCGGAGCTTTCATTTACGGTTTTCCTTCTCGGGAAATGATTGTTGTTGGAGTAACCGGCACTAATGGGAAATCAACGGTAGTGGAAATGATAGCCCGTATTTTAGAAGAGGCTGGTTATAAGACAGCTTCTTTGTCCTCTATAAAATTTAAGATAGGAGAAAAAGAATGGCTTAATATGCTGAAAATGACAATGCCTGGCCGTTTTGCAATACAGAAGTTTTTGAGCCAGGCTGTAAAAGCGGGCTGTAAATACGCGGTTCTGGAAATAACATCCGAGGGAATAAAACAATTTCGCCACAAATTTATAAAATTTGACGGAGCTGTTTTCACTAATTTAAGCCCGGAGCATATTGAATCCCATCGAGGATATGATAATTATAGAAAAGCGAAAGAAAAACTTTTTGAAGTGGCAAAAGGTGTCCATATTATCAATGTAGATGATAAAAACGCGGAACATTTTTTGAAGTATCGGGCGGAGAATAAATACGGTTATGGAATTAAGAGTTATGAATCAAAAATCAAAGAAGTGAAAATTGTAAAAGCGGAGGATGTGAAGACGACGGAAAGCGGCGTTTCATTTATAGTTCATGGCTCATTATTCATAATTCCATTAATGGGCGGTTTTAATGCCTATAATGCTTTAGCGGCTGTTTGCGTTGGGCTGTGGCGGGGAATTTCTTTGGAAATTTGTAAAAAGGCGCTTGAAAAAATTACGGCTGTGCCGGGCAGAATGGAAATTGTGGCGAGAGATCCTTTTATGGTTGTTGTGGATTACGCGCATACGCCTGCGGCGTTGCTTAATGTTTATAAGACATTAAGCAATCTCAAATCTCAAATCTCAAATCTCAAAAATACAAACCGAAACTCAAAACTTATCTGTGTGATTGGTTCTTGCGGGGGAGGCAGAGATAAATGGAAAAGGCCTGTTTTAGGAAAACTTGCGGCGCAATATTGCGATGAAACAATAATAACCAACGAAGATCCCTACGATGAAAACCCGACGGAAATTATTGAACAAGTGGCTAATGGCGCTGAAAACATCAGTATAAATCAGTCAAATCCGTATAAATCAGTGATTTATAAAATTTTAGACAGGAAAGAGGCAATTAAAAAAGCGTTGGAATTAGCAAAACCAGGAGACTCAGTTATAATTACCGGCAAAGGTTGCGAGCCATGGATATGCGTTGCCAATGATAAAAAAATTCCTTGGGATGACAGACAAATTGTTCGCGATGAGCTTGCAAAAAAATAAAATTAAATCCCAGCGCGAGTAGGAAAAATAATATAAAAATGTTAAAATTATTTTGTATATGAAAAAATTATTCAAACTTTTTTATAAATATTATTTATCTCCTCGCCCCGAAGTTTCGCCGGTTAAACAGGACGATTTTGAGATGTATGTTGAAAATTTTAATTTTGAAAAATACCGAAAAAATATTTTTGCTTTTCAAAATAAATTTTCTATTGAGGCGGTAAAAACTATTGAATATAAAAACGAAGTTTTTGAAATTTTTAAAATTGAAACAAGAAATAAACAAGCAAAAAAAAAGCTCTTAGTTTTTGCCGCTGTCCATGGAAACGAATTCGCCACAGCCTTAGTTATCCCTATATTTCTCGCTGATATTTCTTCAAACCCCGATTTTTATAGGGAATGGCAAATTCGCATTATATCCCCCATAAATCCCGTCGGCTTAAAGTGCCAATCTCGTTATAATAAAGACGGTTATGATATAAACCGCGATTTTAAAAAATTTGAAACAGAAGACAGCAAGTTGCAATGCGATGAGATTGATATTTTCAAACCAGATATGCTTATCTCTCTGCACGAACATCCATTTAAGGGATTTATGTTTCTTTGCAACGATAAAGTTTCAAGATTACTCCAAAAAAAAATATTAAATAAATTGAAAGAAAAAAATATATTGCTTTGCAGAACCCCTTTTATTGTTAAAATTCCAGGAACAAAAGCCGGGGTTATGCGGATAGGCGTTTTATTAAAGGTATTTAGGTTTATTTTCGGCATATATACTCTTGAACGATATGCATCCAAGAAAAACATAGAAAATATCACAAGCGAAAGTTATTGGAATGAAAGAGATATTGAAAAAAGAATTTTTCCTCATATGTTGGTTTTGCGATCCGTAGTTTCAGATTACGGAAAGTAATATACTAGTATATGTGTTCTGTATACAGAACAGTTTAGTAAGGACAGAAACATTCACAATGTCGGAAAGGGATCGTATTTTCTTTTTTCTCAAAATAAGCTCTAAATTTGCGCTTGGTTTCAATCTTTTGTTTTTAACTAATTTGTGATATACTTTTAATAATTCAACATTTGACGACATTTTTATTTTTTCCTTTTTGAATGTTTTTCTTTTGGCGCGACTCAAGTCATCGGAATTTTTAATTCCGCTCTTAAATATATCCAATGCCGCTGATTCAAAATTATTTGGCCTCATTTATTTATGGATAAAAATTACGCCGAATATCTAATAAATAAAATCAGAGAAGATTATAACTTTATTTCAGAGGATTTTTCAAGAACCTGGTCGCATATCTGGGAAGAGATAAAATTTTTATTTGACGATTATGTAAAAGCAGGGGACAGGGTTTTGGATGTCGGGTGCGGGAACGGCCGATATTGCGATTTGATTCAAGAAAAAAGAGCTGTTTATAAAGGACTGGACAATTCCAATGGATTGGTCGCAATGGCGAAATAATTGCATCCGTTATCTGATTTTATCACAGGAGAAGGCCTCGCCATTCCTTTTCCTGATAAGCATTTTAATAAGATTTACGCCATTGCTTCTCTGCATCATATTTCGTCAAAAGAGTTGCGTCTGAAATTTTTAAGCGAGGCGAAAAGAGCGTTGAAGCCAGGCGGACTTTTAATTGTTGCGGTCTGGAAGTTTTATGAGAAAAAAGAAATTTTTTTTCTGCTTAAATATACTTTACTAGAATTATTGGGAATGTCCAAACTTAATTTTTATGATATTTTTGAGCCTCGGGCGAATAAGACGGAAAGATATTACCATTGGTTTTCAAAAAAAGAGTTGGAGAATTTGGTAGAGCAAGCCGGTTTTAAAATAATAAAATTTGGAATCGCGAGAAACGAAAAAGCCAAGAGAAGGAATATTTTTTTAGTCGCGGAAAAGTCCCTGTAGTTCAACGGATAGAACGGAGGCCTCCGGAGCTTCAGGTGGGGGTTCGATTCCTCCCAGGGGCACTATGTAATAAAATTTTGCAAAGCAAAATTTTAAATCGCGTAAACCGCGTTGTCGCAGCGACGCGGCTTTCGCGGCGCTGTAGGAATATTTAAGTTTTCAAAGAAAATTTATTACGCTCCACATAAAAATACATTGGAGGGGTACCGAAGTGGTCATAACGGGGCGGTCCCGAAAACCGCTGTAGCTGAAAAGCTCACGTGGGTTCGAATCCCACCCCCTCCGCCAATTTTCACTTTTTGTGAAATCGTAAGAAATAGCCTCGGCGCAAAGCGCCTCGGCATGGTATTTTTCCGCAATTTTGAAGGCATTTTTGAAATCCAAAACCAAAGTGCGGTCGGCAATGCGGAAGTTCGATCGAACCAATCTTTTTTAGAAAATCCCGACCCTGTTCGGGATTTTCTAAAAAAGATTGGTTCGAACTTCCGTTTGAGCGGGCAGAAATTGTTTTGCGACTTCAAAAATCCCTTCAAAATCCTTGTCGAAGCCGAGCCCCGCCTCTGGCGGGGCGAGGCAACAATCGCCCAAAAGTCGCAATTTGAAAATTGGCGGAAGGGGTGGGATTCGAACCCACGGTACCTTTCGATACACGGTCTTTCCAGGACCGCCAGTTAAACCGCTCCTGCACCCTTCCTTTATTTCGGTAAACCGGAGATTATTTGAGAGATTTTCGGATGCTTGGAGGAAAATTTGTAATTCAAAATTTTTAAGACCGCCAGAAAATCTAAAATTTCTTCCCTTAATATTTCATGTCCTATGAAAATTTCCGAAAACTCTGCGAATAAATTTTTAGCGTAATTATGGAGCGCTTCATCGTCCGCTTTTTTTCCAGCCAATTAATTATTTTCTTGAATTCATCCCTTTTTAACAAAACACCATGGCAAAGATTGCAAAACATCTACGCTAATGCCTGAATCGCTATAGTATACCCCATAAAGCGGAACTCTGCAAGCAGGACAGACCCGTATTCCGCGACTAATCTTAAATTTTTTCTCATCTTCCCACAAGCCAATGTCCAGCCATTTCAGACCTTCGTCTTTATTGTCTTTTGCCAGCCGCAATTCGTCTTCTTCAAACCAAAGACCAAGGCAAGCGGGACAATAGTCCACTTCCGTATTATGCAGAAGCGAAGTTGATAAAATTTTTTTGCAATTTGGACAAAGCATAATAACTTTGAACTTTGACTTTGAATTACATTGTGTGCCTACCTGGTAGGCACACAGATATAAAAACAAAAAAGGGGGCTTACAGAGACCCGATCTCTGTTAATTAATCTCAAAATTCAAATCTTAAATTTCAAAATTAAAATATATAGGTTTGTCATTAGATAATATTAGGAATTTGTCTTAATCTTATCAAGGGACAAATTCACATCTTATAAATTATCGCAAAGCGGCGCAATAATTTTGAGATTTAAGATTTTTACATATTCATTCCTCTCAACGCCGCCACTCTTTCCTCAATCGGCGGGTGGGTCATAAACAATTTGCTTACCCAATTTTGCCTCTGCCCGGACTTAAATGGCGAAGCGATAAAAAGATGGGCGGTTGAATTATTGGCAACTCGCAGAGGCGATTGGTCGCTGGATATTTTCTCCAACGCCCTTGCCAAGCCATCGGGATACCTTGTCAAAAGCGCGCCATCGGCATCAGCTAAAAACTCTCTTTTTCGAGAAATGGCTAATTTTATCAAAGTCGCGGCCAATGGAGCCAAAATGGAAAAAAGCAAGGCAATTAAAAGAAAAATTGCGCCGGCATTGCCTCCATCTCGGCTATTCCGCCTACCCCCAAATCCTCCGCCGAATATGCTAAATCTTACAAATAAATCCGCCACAATAACCACAACTCCTGTCAAAACTACCACGGCTGTCTGTAGCAGAGCGTCTCGGTTCCCGATATGGGACAATTCGTGAGCGATTACGCCTTCCAATTCTGTTCTTTCTAGTCTATTCATCAATCCAATTGTTACTGCTATCGCCGCGTGTTCTGGGTCGCGGCCAGTCGCGAACGCGTTTGGCTGGGCTTCGTTCAGAATATATATTTTTGGCAGAGGGAGTCCGGCTGTAATGCAAAGATTTTCAACAAGCCGATAAAGCTCCGCATTATCCTCTCTCGCAATCGGCTGGGCTTTGGTAATTGCCATAACTATTTTATCGGAATACCAATAACTGATAAAACTCGCCGAAATGCTGTAAATCACCGCAATCCATAAAATAGCGTAGGAATTTAAATAATAAGAAGCCAGCCAGCCGAAAAAAATCACAAGAACCAAAAACCCGGTGACATAAAACCAGGTTTTACGAATGTTAGAATCTGCTTGATTATAGAGTGTCATAATTATCGTGTTATTATCGGATAATAACACGGTTTGTGTGATTATCCGATAATAACACAGACAGTTTGATTGTAGATTGTCATATCTTTATTCGGCCGATACTATGGGACATGCTCCCGTAGTTATTAGAATTGGACTTTCACTGGTTCTTTGGCTACTTCTTCTATCAATTCAAAAAATTCCACTTTCTTAAACCCAAAAGAACTGGCAATAACGCTTGCTGGAAAAACCTCAATTTTTATATTAAGATCTCTGGCGTTGCCGTTATAAAATCTCCGCGCCGCCTGGATTTTATTCTCAGTGTCGCGCAGTTCGCGCTGAAGCTCCAGAAAATTCTGGGACGCCTGCAATTGGGGATAATTTTCCGTTACAGCGAATAATGTTTTCAATGTTTCTGTAAGCGCGTTTTCAGCCATTGCTCGTTCTTGCACGGTTTTGGCTCCCATTGCCGACACTCTCGCCAACGTAACGCTTTCAAAAAGATTTTTTTCGTGGCTGGCATAACCCTTTACTGTTTCCACTAAATTCGGAATCAAATCATATCTTCTTTTTAATTGAACATCAATATCAGACCACGCCTCCTGCGTTCTTGTCCGAAGCGTTATCAAGCGGTTAAAAACCGCTATCGCCCAAAAAACCAAAACAATGATTACTCCCATGACGATATATATAAATAGCAACATTTTTTGTGGGACTCTTTCGCCCGTATTTTTATATTTACATTGTGTGCCTACCAGGTAGGCACACAGATATAAAAATGAAAAAGGGGGCTTGCAGGGACCCAGTTTCTATTATTAATTAAGATTAATAATTCATCATGAACTTATCATGAGCTAAGCTCATGATATAATTCATATTTTAAAAAGTCGGAGGAACTTCTTGCCATGAAGGAAGCGGCGGTCGAATTGTGATGTTAGCGTTTGCCGAACATGTCCCTAATCCGTCCGTGGCATTAAGCTGAACATTGTAAACTCCTTTAGCGGTGTAGAGATGAACAGGATTAGTTGCGTTTGATGTTGCGCCGTCTCCGAAATTCCAGAGATAAGAGCCGCATGCAACTGAACTGCCGGCAATATTATAGCAAGTTGAATTATTAGTAAAGACAACATCTCTATTGGGCAGAGTGTTCGTCGGACTGGCTGTAAAACTGGCATTGGGCCACCTATGACTGGCTGTTGAAAAATTCGCGCCGTTTACCCAATCAGAAACAGAACCAGAGCTTCCCCAAACCCTTATTCTCCAGCTATAGGTATTATTGAAATCAATAGATCCGTACCCGCTAAGCGGGTCAATGTAAAAATTTGCGCTACCATGTCCCAAAGTACAAGTTCCAGCCCCAGACGGACAACTATCCACCACAGTGGCGCCACCGCTATTTATTACTTGTATTTGATATGCTGACTGCGTATTTCCGCCTCCACCATCAAAATTCCAACTCAAAGTAATTGGAGGATAATATTTTGACCCTCCGCTCGGATTGCAATAATTCCCTCCTTCAGGCGGAAGAGGTGTAACTTGCACTGGATATGAAGCGGGTGGGATAACCCCATTAACTTCACTCCAACCGATTATTGCCTCTCCAGAAGAATCGTCGCCTCCCCACACCCAGCCAGAAAATATTCCCGCAACCGGGTCAAAAGAGACCCCATAAGATCCTGAATTTCCAGCTAATTTTATCCAACCATCCCACCCGCCCCGTTCCGCATCTGGTCTCATTGCCCCACTGCAAGAACTGTTTGGAAAAACAGCGCAAGCCCTTGCCCAGCCGGAAACAGCATAATTTCCAAACCCATTGCAAGGTTCGCTCGTTAAAGCAGGCCAATCCAAACAAGCTGAATAATTGGGAGCTGAAGGATACGGGCCCCCTGGCGCAAAATTAATCCATCCGATATTTTCCGACCAGCCATAGCCGGAAAAAATTCCGCTCGCTGGGACATTAACCCCATAGTCAACGCTCGCAGTTCCTGTCGGGCATTCAGAATAATTTCCGGTATCAGTGATGCGATTGCCGTCAAAATCGCAATTAAGCGAATTAGAACTAATCCAGCCGATATTTTCTCCCCAAATCCAGCCCCGAATATTATCAGAAGCGCCAGCCATTATTTTATCCGAAAAAAACAAAACAGAGCCGACAATAAGAGCAACTATAATTACACTCAACATTGAAAAATATCTTATCCTGCTACCCATAATATTACTACACTTTTCTCCCCCTCAAAAAAGGGGAGAATTGAGGGGGGGTGTTCTTATTCCTCAAATTTATCTTTTAACGTTTGAAACAACTTGAAAACAGAGCGCAATTTTTCAAATAGCTGATCCGCTAATTTCTCGCTGTAAGTATGAACCGCCGCATTTCGCCAATCAGTTACTTTCATCCAAAGATCGCTATAATCAATCAAACCTTGGCGATACGCCTCGCGAAAACAATCTTTTGGGGAAGCGCATCTGAATCCCTTTTTTTCTTCTAAAAACGCCTTAACGGCTTTCCATGCCAAATCAAAACAAAGTTCAAACCGCGTAATGGCAGAATCGCGAATAATATCAGTTTTTTTCACTTTTAAAACCTCATCTAACCGCTCAACCGCTGACCGATATTGTTTTTTTAGCGCATCAAATTTGGTCATAAATTAGTTTATGGCTTCAATATGCTGCTTCGCAACTTCGTAAAAGTCCTTGTCCACATTTTGAAAATCAATAATATCAATGCGATAAAGAATTGGAAGATTGTCAATCTTTTCTTTTATTTCTGATATAGTTTCAAATGGAATAGGATTAAGCCCTTCAATGCCAATGTCAATATCCGACTTTGGAAAATTATCTCCACTTACTCTTGACCCGAAAAAGAAAACCTTGTATTTTTTCAAATCCAACCGCTTGCCGACAATCTCTAAAATCTCTTTTTTTAATTTTTTCTCCGGATAATGCTCAAGCTTCATATTTTAACCTAAGAAAATAAAGGTTGACACCATTTTTCCTTTAATTAAAGCAATTTTTTAAATTCTTCATCTGTAAGCCCTGCGTCTCTAATAATACCATTTAAAGTATAAGGGTTTAATCTGCAATGACGAGGAATAATAATTCTCCTCGGCCATTAGTCATGCCAGTATGTTTGCCTTCCTTTGAAATCTAAAAACCGGCTTTCTTGAAAGCACTTACCGTTATCTCGGAAGACACATCTGTAAAAAGCATGAAAAATTAGTTACCCTGAACAAGCAAAAGCAACTTCAATTTCTCGCGCCTCTGCTCCTTTTAGTTCATCTTTTTCCATTTCAAGGTAAGTAAGAATAGCGTCTTGAATATTTTTTAATGCTTCTTTTTCGGTTGCTCCCTGACTATGACACCCTGGAAGAGCCGGTGCATGAATATCGTAGCCATATTTACTTTTATGAATAATCACTAAACATTTTATAACATTTTTATTTATTCTACCACAATCAAAAATCAAAAGTCAAATCTTATCTCCTTCTTCAATTTTTCTCCGGATAATGCTCAAGTTTCATATGCATTCTCACTCCCTCCCCATCCGTATCCTTGGCAAAGGGGGTGGTAATTGAAGATTTATTCAACTGGAACAACCGGAACAGATGGCGGCACAGCCGGAGCGATTGGCGCTGTGGCGGGAGAAATGGCTGCTGTGGATTGCAATGTTATTTCAACCGCCTTAAATTCAAGGATGTTTTTAATATCCTCGTCCGTTACAACGGTAATTTGCTGTCCCGCTTCCAAATCGGATAATTTTACCTCTTTCTTGATAAAAAAATCAGGGAACACAAGCGGTTGGGCGCCAACAGCAGGATTCGCTGTCTGCTGCTGAATTTTTCTGTTATACACATCCATTTCTTTCTGGTATTCAACCGGGTCCCTTGATTCAAGCTTGAAAATTTTAGTATTATCATCAACTACAACAACGCGGTTATCCAATTTCGGGTCGGCCAATGGCTCCAACGGCCTGATTTTCAAATTAATTTTATTGCCTTTTATTTCTTTCACCTCGCCTGATATGGTTTTTATTTCCATGCCAGCTATCGCCGGAGCAAAACCGCTTTCCGCCAGCCGTTGTTTTGCCGCATCCCAGCCGGCCTGGAAAGTATTCTCGCCCAAGCTCACGCCAGTTTTATTCATTTGAGCAACGATAAATCCGAGAGCGAAACAAACAACGGCGATAATTATACCTATGACGATAAATTTTTTGTTGGACATATTTTTTATCTCCCCCACCCATCCTTCCCTCCGATGGCCATCAGAGAGAAGAAGCGAGAAGGGGTTAATTAATGCGGGAACATAATCCCGTAGTATTTATTAAATTATCTAATTTTATTATTTATTATTGACCTTTTCATTTAAATTTTTTATTTGTTCTTTCAGCTCATCAATTTCTTTTTGCTGTTCCTGGATGGCGTTTATCAAAATAAATTGCAAGGCGTGGCCCTGATAACTCTTAAAATCATCTACTGGTTTCCCGCCGATTATTCCCTGTCCAGTTTCAATCATATAAGAAGCTATTGGCTCAACCTCTTGAGCCACGAATCCAATATGAGCGCCCGCATCATCATATCCCGGCCCGCCAAGTCCGTTATATTGATAAACCCGCGGATTTAATTTCATAATAACATCAAGCCCGTCAGTAAAGTCAGCTATATTTTTCTTGATTCTGCCATCAGATGCCACTGTCCAAACATTTGAAGTCGGCTTAGCGGCAGAATTGGCAGAGAGCTGTAATTGGTAAGTAGGATTCGTAAGCCCGATGCCGACGCTTCCGCCATTTGGGTTAAGAATTAAAGGAACCCCATATGCGCCGGACTGAGCTTGAATTCGCCCATATTCCGCAACGCCGCCTTGGTATCTATAACCAATTCTCAACGCGCTTGCCGCGTCCGCGTCATGTATCACGAGTTGAGCGTAATCATTTGCTCCAAAATTGCTTTCTGTATCAGTTACTTGGCCAAGAATAGTAAATTTAGACGCAGGAGAAATCGTGCCAATGCCGACGTTGCCGTTATTTTTTATAATCATTTTCGTGGTAGCCAGCGCAGGCATCGCTCGAGTGGCAAAATTAATATCGCCGTCATCGGGCATATCATTATTTCTTACCGCTTGCAACACCATATCTCCCTTAGTGGAATTTAACGACCACGCTCCCGAGTATCCAGCCAAACCTAATGCGCCAACTGGCGCCGCGTCATTCCGAGAAAATGAAATACCAGGAGAATTATTGCCTCCAGCCGCATCGCCAAATGCGGCGTTTGCTCTTATGTCCATAGTCATATCTACTCCTGAAGATAAGGTATTACTAATGATAGATAATTTTCTATCCGGATTCGTCATTCCAATCCCGACATTGCCGGAATTAACTATCAAGCCATAACCGGAAGATGAGCTAAAATATCCAGCTGGCTGAGCGCCGCTTTCCGCTTTTACTCCGCCGCCGGCAACAGTCAATCTGTAATTAGAATCAGGAGAAGCGGTCCCGATGCCGACGTTGCCGAGATTGTAAAGCGTTCTTCCGCCGGCATTGCCCGCCGCCAGTCCGCCCGTACTGGTAAGCCCCAAAGAATCATAAATTCCTAAAGTTGGACCAGCTGGGCCTTGCGAGCCAGTAGCTCCTGTTGCTCCGGTAGAACCAGTGGCTCCGGTTGCCCCAGTAGCGCCCGTTGCGCCAGTAGCTCCAGCTGGACCCGTCGCTCCTGTCGCGCCTGTTGCCCCAGTCGCTCCCTGTGGTCCTTGAGCGCCTGTAGCCCCAACGGGACCTGTTGCGCCCGTAGCGCCTGTTGCGCCAGTCGGTCCAGCTGGCCCGGCTGGCCAACTGGAATAGCAAGAACTGCCAATGCACAAACTTCCATTGGCTCTAATCGTGCCTGCCTGCATCTCGCCTGGCGTGTAAATATTTTTACCATTGTAAGCCCTTATCCACGATGAATCAGTCATCTGCCAGCCACCGCCGTATGTCTCCCAATAGATACCGCCTCCGCCGTTCACCCGAAACCAGCTGTTCGTATACGGACCTTCGGCAAATGTCGGAGCTGCTGTTGTGCGGACATCCTGATTCAAATGATACCCGTCTGTTGTATCTGAATTGCCGGCGCTATTGGCGTAATTAACACTGAAATTGCTCGGATTCCAGACATAATAATTTGTGCCGTCGTTGGAACCCCATAGCCATGTAGGTTGCCCGCCTTGCCCCGACCAGTTAAAAGGCTTACCGGTGATAGCCGCCCACGCCGGCGCCGCGCCCGCGGGCAAGTCAGTATCTCCTTTTCTGAACTGAACAATCATCGCGGGACTCGGTTCAGCGTTAATGTAAAAACGATTTGCGTGATATTGTATTTTTCCCTGACTGCCCCCGGCGCCGCCTGTCCAATTGCCGGTATTGAAATAAATTGCCGCTCCACCGGCAATTGTGTCGCTTACATCTTTTCTTAGAAATGAAGCCGCATGCAAGCCATCCACCGTATCCGCGTTAGTGGATTGGGCTAGGCAATTCGTTCCATTCGCCTGGCAAAGCGCCTGGCCATTGGCATAAGCGGTGCCTGCGACAGTAAGAAATAGATCGTATTTTCTGAGCCAATGGTAATATGCGGACTATTGTAAATTCCAGGTCTTCCCCATGCCGAACCTAATCTTACATTACTGCCAGATCCCTCGGCATTGATAACATGAAATCCGCTATTATCGGTTGAAAATGAAGAACTGCCTGCCGCCGCTAATGTCCCCGCGCTGTCGGCATAAGGCCGGTAGCCATCGGTATATATTCTATACCATGGACTCCATGCCCCGGCATTAACTCCTCTTGTATAAATTGTGCCTCCCTGATTATATTGCCCGGCTAATTGAATCCCCCATTGATTGCCTAAATTACTATGCCGTGTCTGAAAACCTTGAACATGGGAAGTTCCGGGCGGATATGTCCCACCACCATCCCAAACATCAATAAAACCGCTACCTAAAGCAAAAACACTATCAGGGTTGCCATGAATACTTTTAGCGTTATTATCGCCATATACAATCTGCGAAGCATGGACATAATCCACCGTATCCGCGTTAGTGGATTGGGCTAGGCAATTCGTTCCATTCGCCTGGCAAA
>Ga0076119_133_pt1 | contig 8753 bp, 14 predicted proteins | sample RifGroC2_FD_67676 | JGI IMG/M metagenome (GOLD analysis project Ga0076119, IMG submission 67676) | Parcubacteria bacterium GW2011_GWC2_39_11
ATGCCCGGGAAGAGCGCGTTCCTGGCCTGCGAGCGTGCAAATACCGGGCGTGTGGCTCAGTGGTAGAGCGCGTTCCTGATAAGAACGAGGTCGAAGGTTCGATTCCTTCCACGCCCACCGGACATGGCCTATAGTTTAATGGGTCAATAGAATATTGACGGGTGGCGAAGCCACCCAGGGATACCTGGGCCTATAGTTTAATGGTAGAACACTACATTTGCAATGTAGAAATGGCAGTTCGATTCTGCCTAGGTCCACAGGGCAATAGATTATTAAAAAAGTAGACAACCAGGGGTGGCAGAGCGGCCAATTGCTCGAGACTGTAAATCTCGCGGGGAAACCCTACGTAGGTTCGAATCCTACCCCCTGGACTTCGTAAAACAAACGCCCTTTATGGGTGTCTTTGTTTTACGACATTTTCTGGTATGGATTCGAAAGCCGGACCCTGAAAGGGGAGGCGGGGCTGCGGAAAATTTCCGTCAGGAAATTTATCTGTAGCCGAATCCTACCCCCTGGATTAAGTTCAAAAGATCGCTTTTTAAGCGATTTTTTGGTAAGATAAAAATATGAAAAACGCAATAATTCTACACGGCGGCCCGAGTAAACAAGAATACTACGATCCAAAAATGCCAAGCATGAGTAACGCTCATTGGATACCATGGCTACAAGGGCAACTTTTGAAAGCGGAAATAGCAACAGCAACCCCTGAGGTGCCGCATTCTTTTGATCGTAATTGGGAAATCTGGAATAAAGAGGTTGAACGCTTCGATATCACTCCAGAAACCATCTTAATTGGCCACAGCACAGGTGCCGGATTTTGGATTAAATATCTCAGTATCCATCCAGACGTAAGAATTGGAAAAGTAATATTAGTTGCACCATGGCTCGATCCCGATCACGAACACACTAAAAATTTCTTTGACGATTTTGAGATTGATTCCAACTTAGTATCCCGGACAAAAGGAATAACTATTTTGTATTCAGATGACGATCAAGAAAGTGTCCTGAAAACCGTAGAAATCATCAGGCAAAAAGTTAATGGGATTACGTATAAAGAATTCCACAACTATAGACATTTTTGTATTGAGGACATGAAAACCGTAGAATTTCCCGAGTTACTTCAAATCATTTTAGACTAAAACAGGTTCTAACCCTTCAATATGATTCAGGGTCTTCGACGTCGTCTCGTAGGTCGTTCAGACTCTGACGAGTCTTCAGATCTTCTGATTCAGAGAGTCATCAGATTCGATGAACTCGAAGAGCAGGACTGAGATTTGACAACGGTTATCCAAAAGATATAATAGAAACATATGGACAAAGATCTGTCAGAATTAGTTCAATATTTAGATAAAAAATTCCAAGAAACAGCTAAAAAGGATGATTTGGCTATGTTGTCTTTGAAAATAGCTAATATGACGGGGATGATCGGCGATTTGCAGGAGAATAAAGCGGATAAATCAGATATAAATAACCTCTTAAATTCTGTTGACGCCTACGCCAAGAAAGCCGATACTTATTTTCAGGAAATGGTTATGTTATCGCATAAGGTTGACCGCCACGAGAAATGGCTTCATCTAGTCGCAAAGAAACTCGGAATCAAACTGGAATATTAAGAACAAAGAATCGCCAAATATGATAAAAGCGACGATATTCGATCTTAATGGAATCTTCATCCAAAGCCCAAACCTAAGCGACAGATTTAAGGAATCTTTTGGTGTTGAGACAAAAGATTTCTTACTCGCACTAAAAGAGATAATGGCAAAAGTAAGGAAACCGGATGTGGAAGATGCTTTTAACTATTGGAAACCTTATTTACAAAAGTGGAATATCAACCTGACAAAAGAGAACTTTTTTAACTTCTGGTTTAGTGCAGAAAAGGAGGTTCCGGAATTGACCGAATTGGCTAGACAAATAAAAAAAGATTGGGGTTAAAGTGTTTATTCTATCGAACAATTTCGCTGAAAGAGCTAATTATTACAAAAAGAATTTTCCGTTCTTAGAAGAAATTCCCGAGAAAGTTTATTACTCCTGGCAGACAGGTTTCGTCAAACCAAACCCTCGGGCATTCAAAAATCTGCTAACCGAGAACAACCTTGAGCCAGAAGAATGCATTTATTTTGATAATTCAGAAGAGAATATTAAAACGGCAAACGACTTGGGAATAAAAGCTTTCCTTTATACTGATATTGAAAACCTTGAAAAAGCATTAAAAGACAATCAAATAATCTACCAAACAGGTTCTAACTCTTCAATCTTATTCAGAGCCTTCGGCATCGTCCCGTAGAGAGGAACGCAATATTCCGAGGTCTGACCTCGGGGCAAAGGCAAAAGATCGCCAAAGAGGTCGAAGATCTTGTTCGAGTCTGATGACTCTCAGAATCAGAATGACCTGAGCATAGTCGAATGGGCGGTTTTTTGGTTAGAAATGTGATATAATCTGATTATAAGGACGGTCAAACACATATAAATATCTTGACATAATTATTGACATACTGCTTGACAATATATCATCTATGATATATCCTAATAACATAGAATATAAGATAAAATTTTATAAAGATTCACAAACCGGCAAAAGTCCTGTTTTAGAATATATAGATAATCTTAACCGTAAAGAAAGGGCAAAAATCTTAAAATACATTGAATTTCTAAGAGAGCATGAAGGATATTTAGATGAACCGTATTCAAAACACATAAAAGGAAAAATAAGAGAGTTAAGGGTAGATTTTAGCAAGAATAGATTCAGGATATTTTATTTTATATTTATTGAAAAAACAATAATTCTGCTCCATGCGTTCTTGAAAAAAACCGAAAAAACACCAATACAAGACATTAAAAGAGCCGAAGCAAACTATTGCGATGTGTTAAATAACGCAAAATTGTATGAATAAAACAAAAAGAATACAAAAAGCAGTTGATTTTCAAGTATACTTGAAAAATCAATTGAGAAATCCCGAGATTAAAAAACACTATGATGAATATGGCAAACGCTTAGAAATCGCTTACCAGATTTTGAAATTGCGTAAACAAAAAAGGATGTCGCAAGTGGAATTAGCAAGAAGAATCGGCACTAAACAAAGCAATATCGCTCGCCTGGAAATGGGCCAGCAGAATTTCACTACCGAAACCTTACAAAAGATAGCTTCTGTTTTCAATCGTGATCTCAAAATTGAATTTTGCTCACCAAACAAATTCCCAACCTAGGTTGGTCAGCCGAAGGCTGATAACATCGTCCCACGCTCTGGATTAAGTGCTTTTTTGAGTTGTGCTAAGCCGGGCTTAGCACAAGATTATTTTTAGCGTTTACCTCGAGGGAAATCACAAAGAATTGCCCCTATGCCTTTCAGACCTGGCGGTTTTTTGGTAGAATAGGATAACATGAAAAATACTAAAAGCGTTGCGCTAATCTTAATAGTTTTAATAATCATAGGGGTTTTAGCTTTAAGCGGGAGGGCATATTATTTTTTGACAAAGAAGATGCCAAAGTCAGGTGGTTGTACCCTAGAAGCAAGGATTTGCCCCGATGGTTCTGCTGTTGGCCGTAGTGATCCTAATTGCGAATTTGCACCCTGTCCTACAGACGAAGCCTCTGATTGGAAGATTTACAAGAATGAGGAATATGGATTTGAAATGAGATATCCGAAGTGGTGGAATGTATATGAATTAAATGAGAGAATTTTATTCAAAGATGCCCCCTTAGAAGACATACCAGATGAATGGTTCAGTGTTAATATAAAAAATAACGAATATGATTTTTCCAATTATGATTTTTCAAAAGAAAAAATGGTTGACAAAATAACTGGAAAAGAAGAAATTAATATTTCTGACATAAAAGGTTTTAGGTATACATTTTACCCAAAAAGTGAAATTTACATCTTAACAAAGTATATAATATTAAATTACAAAGGACAGGGTTGGGCTTTAAGCTATGGTTATGACTTATCTCAAGAATTAGAAAATCAAATGCTCTCTACTTTTAGATTTTTAAAATAAAACAAATTATAATTCTCGAACAAGAATCAAAACCTTAGACTATTAAATTTTATTTAATAAAAATGGACGTCTACCGGTAGGCAGGGTTTTTTGGTATAATTTAAACATGAAAACATACGCTTTTATTGATGCTTCTAATTTATTTTACGGCGGGGAAAAGAATTTAGGATGGAAAATCGATTATCAAAAACTTTTGTATTATTTGAAAGAAAAGTATGAAGTTTCTCGGATTTTCTATTTTGGCGATATAGAGTTGCATGGTTTTAAATTTGACTACCTTAAAGAAGAAACTGTGCCGGTTGAAAAGGCGAAAAGTTATCTTTCTACGCTGATCAAAGAGAGGGGTGGTAAACTTACCGAGGCAATGTTGTTATTGATTAACCGACATCTGCAACGAGCGCGTTTTTACTCAAAACTGCAGGAATTCGGCTACGATCTTCACCTGAAACCGGTTAAACTTTACGAACAGGAAGATGGCACGACCAAGAGGAAAGCGAACTGTGATGTTGATATGACATTTCACTTGATGAAAGAAAAAGATAATCGTTCTGGCCCGTGGCCCACGAGCCGCTAGAGAAATTAGGCAATTTGCCGGTAGTAATTTTCGAGATTTTGAGTATCTAAAATATCTTCTAAAAATGGACGTGAAATAAAAACGGAGCGGACTCGTATAGAATCCGCTCCACGTTTAGTAGTTTCATTATATCTCAACTGGTAGTAGTGTCAACCCCCCTAAAACATTGTCAAACAGGTTCTAACCCATTCGTCGTTTCCTAACTCCTCAGGGCAAGCCCCTCAATTCTATTCAGGGCGGGCTGTCGCCTCACGTCATAGAAAGGACTGATGTTTGACAACGATTATCCAAAAGATATAATAGAAACGTATGACAATGACAAAATGCGACATATGTAAAAAAGCGATAAAAGACGACTCTATAACAGTGAGCAGGGGATTTGGTTCGAGAGTTGAATTATGCCAAAAATGCGGCATACCAGTAATTAAATTTTTGAAAAGGAAAAAACTTATTAAACCAGAAAAGCATGCTTACTAACGAAGATGTCCAAAAGTTAATAGAAGTTTTTGCTACTAGAGACGAGGTGGCGACCAAAGCAGATTTGGAAGAAATCAGAAAGGATTTTTCTGATTTGCAAGTTAGTATTGACGCCTATGCCAAGAAGGCGGACACCTATTTCCAAGAAATGGTTATGTTATCGCATAAGGTTGACCGTCATGAAAAGTGGCTCCACTTAGTAGCTGAAAAACTCGGAATCAAACTAGAATATTAAAAAACAAAGAATCGCCAAAGAGGCGGTTTTTTGGTAGAATGTATTATTAATTTCTAAATTATCGATGGAAAAATTTTACAAAAGATTCGGGATCATAACAAGGTTACCGTTTTGGCGACGGTATCTTCGAATCCAGCACGAAAGAGGATTAGACGATGTTAAAGCGTTAAATACTAAACCAAACTTTATGGGCCCTGATTTTACTACCTTACTATGCGGAACGAGCGGAGAAATCACGACGGACGAATTCATAAAATCAGTTTATTCTGTAAACCCGAAGGCAAAGATAATCATTATTGATCTCGGCAAAGAACAAATTGATTCGGTCATAAAATTAATTAATAGATCATATACTTCTAAGAATATTATCATTAAGCAAGCCGATGCCCTGAACTTGGATTTTATACCGACTTCAACCATCGACTGGATAGAGACAGATGGTTTCTTTTGTTTCTTTGATGAGAAAACATTGCCATTGCTTTTGTTTGAATGGAAAAGAGTATTAAAGAATAACGGATTTGTCACTTTCCGAGATTTTGCCACAACTACTTCGTTTGGCCGTTTCATTGATTGGTTACGTATGAAAGTAACAAAAACATTCGTTAAATTTGACCTTAATCGTCGCTCAAAAAAGATAATGGATAAAACTTTTTCTGATGCCGGTTTTAAATTCATCTCTAAGCGAACCTTTATTCCAGACTTCTACCGATACTGTTTAAGTAAATAGAACACAGACAGGTTCTAACCCTTCAATTCCATTCAAGATCTACGACATCGTCCCGTAGGTCGTTCAGACTCTGACGAGTCTTCAGACTCGAAGAGCAGGACTTCGTAAAACAAACGCCCTTTATGGGCGTCTTTGTTTTGCGACATATCATAGTGTAGGATTCGAAAGCCGGACCCTAAACGATTGTTTTTTTTATAAAAAGAACGCTCTCGTTAAATTGAGAGCGTTCAATGAAGAGTATATAAAATATAAACATAAAAATTATCTCTTGCCAAATTTAACAAATAATGCTATAAATTTTAATGAAAACCCTCTTAAAGGTTTTCTATCATATATTGGAGGTGTACTATGATCAGCCCTTACAAAATCGCCTGATCGTGCTGGCGGCTGACGACGACGTAGTCTGGCAAAGAATAACCAGATGCGTCGTTGAAAAGCTTGCCAGCGAACTTTATGGTCGAAATTGAGATCGTGAGTTCCGGACCCGAATTAGTTTCTCGAGCCCTAGAACTCCGACCATTAGTGGTCATCACTGACGGATCAATGCCTAATAGAGGAGATGGTCTTTGCGCAGCCTTACAAATTCAAGAGGCCCTGCAAACACACTTCATTCTCTTTACCGCTGACGATCCTGAAGATTGGCCATTGAATTTTCCCGGAGAGATAGTTTCCAAGTTCGATAGTTCTGAGCTACGAGAGACCATTCTTCGGGCGATTCGACCATAACTCAAAAGCCTCGGTTGTGAAATGCAACCGAGTGCTTTTATTTTTACCCAAACAAATTTTATTCAATAAAAAAGAGGGAGCCACTTTGGACTCCCTCTATGCAATCACTTAAGCGGACTGCTTACTTTATCACGACGGAGCGGCAGTTGATCAGTTGTTGTTCTGATCATTATGGGCTTTCATAATAGTATCACCTCCTTTCTATATGCCAACAGGGAAAACGGTAGCTGATCTGCCACAATTCCGGCAAGATCAACCCGACTTTTATATCATAGACATTTATATAATAATTTACAAAACCCAAACTAACTCTTATCGCCAAAATAGCGATTTTTTGGTAGAATAGAATAATAATCCAATCAATAAAGATATGACTACAGAAGAAAAATTAAATCTAATAAGCCAGGTCGGCGAAGAAATCATAACTCAGCAGGAACTGCGGTCTTTGCTTGAGAAAGAAAAAGACTTGATCGCCTATGACGGCTTTGAGCCTTCCGGCCAGATTCACATCGCCCAAGGCATCTTAAGAGCCATTAACGTCAATAAAATGATTAAAGCCGGAGTTAAATTCAAAATGCTGGTAGCTGACTGGCACGCCATGGCTAATAATAAAATGGGCGGTGATTTGGCTAAAATCCAGACTGTCGGCAAATACTTTATTGAAGTCTGGAAAGCCTGCGGCATGGATTTAAATAATGTTGAATTTATCTGGGCTTCTGATTTAGTCAAAGACAGCAATTACTGGAAATTAGTATTGCAGATTGCCAAAACTAATTCAATAAACAGATTTATCAGAACTGCGGAAATCATGGGCCGGCAGGAAGACATGAATTTAACTGCCGCCCAGATCATTTATCCCTGCATGCAAGCCGCAGATATTTTTACCCTTAAAGCTAGAATTACCCAACTTGGCATGGACCAAAGAAAAGTTAATATGCTGGCTAGAGAGATTGGCCAGATTCTGGGATTTTGGAAACCAGTGGTTGTCAGCCACCACATGCTGATGGGACTGGAAAAGCCGGCCTCAGATTCAAAAGACAAGATCAAAAGGACAATTGAATTGAAAATGTCGAAATCAAAGCCGGATACTTCAATCTTTATGACTGACAGTCCGGAAGATATTGAAAAGAAGATTAATAAGGCTTGGTGCCTAGAAGGGGAAATCAGGGAAAACCCGATTTTAGAATACTGCCAATACATTCTTTTTGAAAAATTCCCTGAAATAGTGGTTGAGCGTCCGGAAAAGTTTGGCGGCACCGTCAGTATAAAATCATTTTCTGAGCTGGAAAGAATGTTTGCCAAAAAAGAAATCCATCCCCAGGATTTGAAAAAAGCCGTAGCCGGTCAGGCAGCACTTTGCCAAAGACAGCGGAGCCAAAAAGCTTTTGGAAGAAGTCAAAAGCTTTGAAGTAACAAGATAATTTAAAGAAATTCAAGATAAAATAAATGACGCTGCTAAACAAGATCTTCGGAGACCAGAACGAAAAATACCTAAAAGACTTGAAACCTATTATTGAAAAAATCAATTCTCTGGAAAAAGAAATTGAGAGTCTTTCTGATGAAAATCTGAAAGAAAAAACTCTTAAGTTCAAGGAAATATTATCAAACGGAGAAAGCTTAGACGCGATCTTGCCTGAAGCGTTTGCCTTGGTCAGGGAAGCCGCTAAAAGAAATTTAAAACAAAGGCATTTTGATGTCCAGCTTTTAGGCGGCATCGTTCTGCATCAGGGAAAAATCGCTCAGATGCTGACCGGGGAGGGAAAAACCCTGGTGGCCACCCTGCCTCTTTATTTAAACGCCCTTATGAACAAAGGCTGTCACCTGGTAACAGTTAATGATTATTTAGCCAAAAGAGATACGATCTGGATGGGCCAGGTTTTTAATGCCTTGGGATTAACGACGGGATGCGTCACCCACGAAAACTCATATCTCTACGATCCTTCTTATAAAGAAGAGAATATTGCGGAAAAAGACAAAGAGAGAGATGAAGTTGGCGGCTTTAAAATAATTGAAGCTTTTTT
>Ga0076119_137_pt1 | contig 7819 bp, 6 predicted proteins | sample RifGroC2_FD_67676 | JGI IMG/M metagenome (GOLD analysis project Ga0076119, IMG submission 67676) | Parcubacteria bacterium GW2011_GWC2_39_11
ATAAAGGGGTGAAGGTGAGACAGCCGTTGCGAGAATTAAGAATTAGGGACAAGGAATTAGGGAACGAGAAGAAACTGCTGGAATTAATAAAGGATGAAGTTAATGTTAAAAATATTGTTTGCGGAGCCAAAATAGAAAAAGAGGTTGAGTTAGATTTTGAAATTAGCGAAGAATTGAAAAGAGAGGGGGATAGAAGGGAATTGGTCCGCAACATCAATAAAATCAGAAAAGAGACGGGGCTTACTCCCATCGATCTCATCATAATAGAATCTGATTTTGAAGTTATCGGGGCAAAAGAAAATTTAATGAAGGAGGTGAAAGCCAAAGATTATATCGTAAAATCGGAAATTAAAAACGGAACAGAGGTAACCATTAGCGGGAAAAAATATTTTGTGAAAATAACTAAATCCTAATTTTTAATTTCGTCAGATGTCTGTTTATTACAGAACTCAAGGGTTTGTTTTGAAGAAAATTGATTTGCGGGAAGCTGATCAGGTTTTTGTTATTTATGCTGAGGATTTTGGTAAAATTGAGGTTTTGGGCAGAGGAATTCGGAAAATAAAATCAAAAATAAAGCCAGGCATAGATCTTTTTTATTTGTCGGAGATTGATTTTGTTCAAGGCAAAAAGCAAAAAACCCTGATTGGCGCGACAGCGATTGAAAAATTTAAGAACATAAGAAACTCGCCTGAAAAATTGGCGATTGTCTATAAAATAGTAAACGTTGCGGACGATTTAATTAACGGGCAGGAACAAGATGGAGGGATTTGGAATTTATTGCGCGAAGTTTTTGATAAGTTAAATAATTCAGATTTTAACGTTCAAAGTTCAATGTTCAAAGTTATACATTATTATTTTTTTTGGAACTTGCTTTCTATTTTGGGCTATAAATCAGACCTTTATCATTGCGTTTTTTGCGGAAAAAAATTAATGCCCCAAAAAAATTATTTTATTCCAAAGAGCGGAATATTTTGCGCCAGATGCGCCGGCGAAAGGAAGTCGTCGGGATTAACGAACGTCGGACTCTCGCAGGATGCCATTAAAATTTTAAGGATTTTGGAAAATAAGAGTTGGGGGACGTTGATTAAATTAAAAATGGAGAAAATACACCTGAAAGAATTGGAAAAAATTTTTCAAATGGTCTATTCCAATCAGCGGTTAGTTTTAGTATAATAGTAGAACAGGGTCGAGATAATAATTTGATAAATTAAAAAAATTCACTCTGTTAAATAATTCCGCCTTTGGCGGAATTGCCGCAAAAGCGGCATTTAATAGGGTAAAAAATTATGAGAAAACTAAAAGGTTTCACATTGATAGAGATATTGGTAGTGATCGCTATTGTGGGGTTGATAATAAGCATAGCCATGGTAGCCGTAAGAAATTCTAAAGAGAGAGCCAGAATAACAAATGTTTTCTTTTTTGACGGTATAATCAAACGTAGTTTGGGCGCTTATTCGGCAGGGATTTGGGATTTTAACGAAGGAGGCGCGGCAACTACTACTCAAGATTTCAGCGGAAACGGGAATACTGGCGTCATCGCAGGCGCAGATTGGACATGCGCTGGCGCCGCCAATACGCCGAGCGGAACAGGGTGCTCCCTGTATTTTATTGGCGCAAACTCAGATTTCGTTAATTGCGGCAATAATAATAGTTTAAATATTGCAAGCGCGGATAAAGTTACAGTTATGGCATGGGTAAAAATAATCGCGCTTCCGGCCGGCAACGCCGGAGTTGTGTCCAAAAGAAACGCCACTACCACAAATTACGAGCTTGGCATTACATCCGCGGGGAAAATATTTAATTATAACGGAACCGCGACAAATATCTCCATTAGATCTGTTCCAATCGGGCAATGGCGCCATATCGCGATGTCAATAAATCAAGGAACAGTAACTTTTTATTTAGACGGAGTGGCGGATAATTCCGCGTCTTCTACTACGGGTACGGTTCATCAGGGAAACTTGTTTATAGGAAAGGGTACTCCAACCGGGGAATTTTTTAATGGCCTGATTGACGATGTAAGGATTTATAGAGAATCAATAACTTTGACTCAGATTCAGAAAATATACGCGGAAGGAGCGGAACGGTTGGGAATAGCAAAAAAATAATTAAATCTACGGGACATACTCCCGTAGAGCGTAGAGTATAACAATTACTACGGGAGCATGTCCCGTAGTAATGTAGTAATTTAAAATTCTAATGTGAAAAAACTAATTTTTATCACAATAATTTTAGGCGTGGCTGTCGGAGCGGCTGGTTTTTGGTATTGGCAAAGAAATCCTTATTCAAAAGAAATTTTGAAATTAGAAATTTTGGGACCCGAGAAAGCAATAATTTCGCAGGAAGTTGAATACGCGGTTAAATACAGGAATAACGGAGATGTTCGGCTGGAAGAGCCGCGCTTGACTTTTGAATTTCCGGAAAATACCGTGTTGGAAATGGGAGATTCTTTGAGGATAGAGAAAGGATCAGACGAATTAGGGGATATTTATCCCGGGGAAGAAAAAACATTCAAATTCAAAGGCAGGATTTTTGGCAAAGAAGGCGACGCAAGAACGGCAAAGGCGTGGCTTAGCTATAAACCGAAAAATCTCCAAGCAGCCTATGAGTCTGGAACGACTTTCACCACTATTCTTGAGGCAATTCCTATTACTTTTGATTTTGATTTGCCGACAAAAGTGGAATCGGGCAGAGAGCTTAAATTTTCTCTTAATTATTATTCGACTTTGAATTATCCGCTTACAGACCTTGGGGTGAGAATTGAATATCCTCTTGGCTTTGAATTTTTAGAAAGCAAACCAAGGGGTTTGGAAAAAAACGAGTGGGAGATTTCTGTCTTAAACAAAGCGGAAGGCGGGAGAATAGAAATAAAGGGCAAGCTTGCTGGCGAAGCGAAAGAGCAGAGAATTTTCCGCGCGTTTTTGGGGATTTGGATTAAAGACCAATGGGTTGCTTTAAAGGAAATTTCCAAAGCAGTTGAAATTTCAACTCCCCGGCTTAGTGTTTTTCAACGGATAAACAGTCAAGGTCAATATTCGGCGAGCCCTGGAGATATTTTGCATTACGAAATTTTTTTCAGGAATATCAGCCAGGAGCCGTTCACTGATTTGTTTTTAATCGTAACTCTTAATGGAAATCCGTTTGATATGGAAACAATCAAGACAGAAACAGGCCAGTTTAATAAAGGAGATAATTCAATTGTTTGGGACTGGAGGAGTGTTTCAAAATTAAAATTTTTAGACCAGGGGGATGAGGGCAAAGTTGAATTTTGGATAAATCTGAAAGATGATTGGGGTACGTCGGGGCCAGGCGAAAATAATGTTGTTTTAAAAGATACGGTTTTGGTTTCCCAAATAAAAGAGGAATTTGAAATTAAAGTAAGCTCAAAATTAGCAATTTCTCAGCAAGGATTTTTCCTTGATGATGTTTTCGGAAATACAGGCCTTTTTCCTCCGAAGGCAGGGGAAGAGACAACTTATACTATTATATGGAACGCTCAGAATTATTATAATGACGCCGGGAATGTCAAGGTAACAGCGAAATTGCCGCAAAATGCGAGATTGACCGGGAAGATATTTCCGGGAACAGAGAGTCCAAATTTTTCTTTTGACAGCCAGAGCAGGGAAATTGTTTGGAAAGTAAAGGACGGGAAAGACATGGAAGCAGGGACAGGGGTCTTAAATCAGGCGCCGAACGTTTCTTTTCAAGCGGCTTTAATTCCGAGCGTAGACCAAATCGGCCAGACCGCGGAAATAATCGGCGAAGCGAGAATTGTAGGCGAAGACAAGTGGACAGAGAAAATATTGGAAGGCAAATCCTTTGCGATAACCACTGCCTTGTCAAGCGATTCTCCAGGCCAAGGAGTTGTAGAGCAATGATTTTTTATATGAAGAAAATTATTTTTTTATTTTTGTTTGCATTTTTATTTTTTATCGGGGCTGGTTTTGCTTATGCGGACAGCCAATCGGTTGTAATTGATTTTTTTTATAGCCCGACTTGCCCGCATTGCGCCCGGGAAGAGAATTTTTTAAAAGAACTGGAAAAAACTAAACCGGGGATTCAAATCAACAGATTTTCTGTTTCAGAAAGCGACAACATAACAGCTCTGGAAAAAAAATACGAAGAATATGAAGTGTTGGTTGATTATAGGGGAATGGTTCCAGCGACTTTTATTGAATCCGCCGCCGGAAAAAAATATTATGTCGGATTTGATGAAAATGTTGAAAAAAATATAGAAAATTGCATTGCGGAATTTTTAACGGGAGATAATTGCCAAACCGGAGATGGGGTAACGAGTGTAGAGAGTTCTACTCAGGCGAGTTCGAAAGGAAATATAAACATTCCTTTTATTGGCAGCGTGAATGTAGACAAATATTCTTTGCCGATTTTAGCCGTTGTTCTCGGCGCGTTAGATGGATTTAATATCTGTTCTTTGGGCGCGCTGGTTTTAATTCTTGGCTTGGTTTTAGCTTTGCGTTCGCGAGGAAAAATTTTATTTTTCGGCGGAGTTTATATTTTAACAACAGCGATTGCTTACGGACTTCTGATTGTTTTGTGGTATAAGATTTTTTCTTTTTTTATGCCATATATGAAGTTAATGGAGGTCTTAATCGGGCTTTTGGGTTTGGCGGGCGGAATTTATTTTATTAAACAATTCGTTAAATTCAGAAAACAGGGGCCTGTTTGCGAAGTAAGCGCGAGCAAAGGAATAATGTCTAAATTTTCCTCCAAGCTTCAAAAATATTTTCAGGAATCAAGAAGCGTTTTTTTGGTTGCTTTGTCAACATTTTTATTTGCCGGGATAATAACGATCGTGGAGTTCCCTTGTTCGGCGTTGGTTCCGGTCGCTTTTGCCGGCATCTTGGCGCAGGCGGAATTAAGCTCTTTTTTATACATCTTATATATTTCCTTGTTTGTTATTTTTTATATGTTAGACGAAGTTATTGTTTTTTTGGTTGCTTTGTTCACAATGAAAATCTGGCTCGCTTCAAGTAAAGCAACGGCTTGGGTCGTTCTGGCCGAGTCGTTAATTCTTTTCGCTTTCGCGGCTTATTATCTCTTCGGATATTTTTTATTTAAATAACCGTGACGGGACATGTTCCCGTCATATAATATGATTAAAAAAATATTGAGCAAAAAAATAATTTTGGGCGCGATAATTGTTATAGCGATTTTAGGGTTTGTAATTTACCAATTTTTTTTTAAGCCGGACAATAAAGAGTATGTTTTGGAAAAAGTTTTAATGGGAACGGTTGTGAAAAATGTTTCTGAAATCGGCTCTGTTAAAATCGCGGAAAAATCCCTGCTTGGATTTAAGAGCGCGGGGAGGATAGAAAAAATTTCAGCAAAAGTGGGAGACTCGGTTAAAATAGGACAGGAGCTTGTCCGGATTGACGCGAGCCAGCTTTTTATTCAATTAAGCGAGGCGCAGGCCGCTCTTCAGGCAAGCCAGGCGAGTTATGAAAAACTGATAGCCGGCGCAAGCCCGGAAGATGTGAAAGTAAGCGAAGCGGCTGTGGCGGCCGCTGATGTTTCTCTTGCCGGAGCAGAGCAGAATTTGAGGGATGTTTCCGCTGATACTTCGGAGGATTTAAGCCAGACGTACCAGAGCGCTTTTAATTATTTGGACGATGGTTATTTGAAAATTTATGATTCTCTTATTGTCGCTAATTCCATAAGTAGAACCTATTTTGGCAGTTCTGACCAAGAAGGCATAAAAGTTTCGGAAAGCAAAGCCAGCATTCAGAATAGCTTAGATGTTGTAAGGTTTTATATTGACAAAGCGAGAGTGAGTTCTGATCGCAATTATACCGATGAAGCGCTTGCCAGAACAAAAAGCGCTTTGTTGATAGTGAAGGATTCGCTTGAAATAATAAGGAATATGACGGAAACGGCGAATTACCGCGATGTCGTTAGCGCGGCGGCGAATATCGTATTCAGTCAGCAGGCGATTTCCGGCGCTAAAATCGCGGTCGGAACAGATGTTAACGCGGCTCAAGCCAAAGTAGATGCAAGCAGGGCGCAGCTACAAAAAGCAAGAGACGAACTTGCTCTAAAGAAAGCTCCTGCCCGGCAGGAAGATATTGATTTGTATCAGGCGAAAATAAGACAGGCCCAGGCTCAAGTTTCTCTTTTGAAAAACCAGTCCAACGATTCAGTTTTAAGAAGTCCGAGTTCTGGAAAAATAACCGAAATAAATAAAAGGGAAGGAGAGACCACTCAGCCGGCTGAGTGGATTATTTCTCTTCTGCCCGAGCTTCCTTTCCAGATTAAGGCGGATATTTATGAAGAAGATGTTGTTGACTTGGCGATTGGAAATCCAGTAAGCATTACTTTAGCCGCTTTTCTGGATGAAGCATTGGCAGGCAGGGTGGTTTCAATAAATCCTGCCGAGAAAATGGTTGGAGGAGTGGTTTATTACGAAATAACCGTGGACTTTGAAAAAGAGAAAGCCGGAATCAAATCAGGCATGACAGCGGATATTGTCATAGAAGTCGCCAAGAAAGAAAATGTTTTAGTTGTTCCGAGAGAAGCTTTGTTAAAAATAAACGGCAAGAGAAAGGTCAAAATTTTGGAAGGGGGCGAGCCCCAAGAAAGAGAAGTGGAAATCGGCTTGGAGGGAGACGACTTGATAGAAATTATTTCCGGGTTGGAAAACGGCCAACCCGTTATTGCGAGAGAAAAATTATGAAAGACGAACCGATAATAAAATTAGAAAATGTCTGGAAGATTTATAAGTTCGGCAAAGAAGAGTTAGATGTTTTGAAGGGGATTAATTTGGAAATATTTCCGGCTGACTTTGTTTCAATAATGGGTTCTTCCGGCTCCGGCAAATCAACGCTTCTGCATATTATCGGGTGCCTTGATACTCCAAGCAGGGGAAAAGTTTATTTGTCTGGCAACGATACTTCTAAAATGTCAGAAGACCAGCTTGCCGCAATTCGCGGCAAAAAAGTTGGTTTTATTTTCCAGCAATTTAATTTATTTTCAAATTTGAACGGATTGGAAAATGTGGCTCTGCCAATGGTTTTCCAAAGAATTTCGGAGAAAAAAAGAGTCGCGAGAGCCAAAGAACTTCTTTTTTCGGTAGATTTAGAGGACAGGATTTTTCATAAGCCGAAGGAGTTATCAGGCGGAGAACAGCAGAGGATAGCTATTAGCCGGGCTTTGGCGAATAATCCTGAAATTATAGTGGCAGATGAGCCGACCGGAAATTTGGATTCTGTAAATGGAAAGAAAATTATGGAGATTTTAATCCGCCTCCACGAGAAAGAGAATAAAACCATAATTATTGTGACGCACGATTCGGCAATCGCGAAATACAGCGAGAAAATAATAAATATCAAAGATGGAGAGATAGTCGGTTAGGCAATTTTATATTTTTATCGTTCGGAGATGCGGCTTTCGGCGGACGATCGCTCGACAAGCCTCTCGCTCGCTCGGTCCTCGGATCGCTCTCTTTTATTATGAGCTCAGCTCATGATAAAATTATGTCATGAGCTAATCTCATAATAAAAGAACCGTGCTCGCTCGCCTGCGGATCCGCCGAAAACCGCATCTCCTCACTTTTATGCTAAAAGAGTTTATTAAAATTGCCATAAGGAATTTAAGAACCAGACCTATCCGGAGCTGGCTTACTATGATTGGCGTTGTAACCGGCGTTTTTCTGATTGTTTCTTTGCTTTCTTTGAGCGAGGGCATAAAAGAAGCGATTTTACAGCAGATGAGAATGATGGGAAAGGATTTGATAATAGTAATACCGGGAGATATATCTGATTTTGCGACAGTTTTTGCCGGCGGAATGGATTTAACCGATGAT
>Ga0076119_147_pt1 | contig 7489 bp, 8 predicted proteins | sample RifGroC2_FD_67676 | JGI IMG/M metagenome (GOLD analysis project Ga0076119, IMG submission 67676) | Parcubacteria bacterium GW2011_GWC2_39_11
TCGGGCGGGCAAAAAGGAAGGGGGTTGGGGGGAAGGAATTTTTGCCCGCCCTCGCTTTCGCCGCTTCTTTTTTCGCCGCCGCAATTTTTCGTATTTCGCCTTGCGAAATGCGCCACCAGAAAGGAAGTTGTGTTTGCCCCGCCCTCCCGTGCGCACACAACAGGTTTGCTCCCTTTATTTTGCTTGCCAAGTTTATTATAATTTAGTATCATTGTAGTAAGGATTGGGACTTAATCCCATAACATAACCTTATAACTATCATAGTATTTTATGGCAAGCAAGTCAAACGAAATATCAACAATATCAGCAAACATAAAGAAAGCCCGAAATAAAAAGGGTATTTCACAGGATAGGTTGTCAAAAATGGCAGATGTCGCCTATAACACCATTATTAAAATTGAATCGGGGACAATCCAAAATCCAACAATTGACACTTTGTCAAAAATTGCTAATGCGTTAGATGTTAAGGTGGACGATTTAATCAAAAAAATAATATGAGCCAAGTAGCAACATTATTTTCAAAAACAAAGATTGACTATTCGTGGTCTTTTTCCGATAAAACACGAAAAGATACGGCATATATCACGCATGGCTATCATCGTTATCCCGCAAAATTTATTCCTCAAATAGTTTCTCGTTTGGCGGAAAAATACACCAAAGAGGGAGATTTAATTGTTGATCCTTTTGGCGGTTGCGGAACAACGCTCGTTGAATCAAAAGTAATGGGACGGCCTTCGGTTGGGGTTGATATAAACCCGGTAGCTGTTTTAATTACAAAAGCAAAAATTACTCCGCTTGACTCCCCAAAAATCGAGAAGGCATTTACCGTTCTAAAAGCAAAACTAGATACATACACCAGAGACACAAAAGTAAAAGCCCCTGAACACGAAAGAATTGATTACTGGTTTAAGCCAGAAGAGAAAAGAAAACTTGCTTTTATCTTTGCTGAAATTTCAAAACTAAAAAACCAAGATATTAGAGATTTTTTCTTTTGCGGATTTTCTAACATTTTGAAAAACTGCTCTATTTGGTTGCAGAAAAGTAATAAACCGACAAGAGATTTCAATAAAAAACCTTCTGACCCAATACCGACTTTTTACAAACAGATAAAAATGATGATGAGAGGGAACGCCCGATTTTACGAATTATCAAAAGAAAAAAATCATTTAAAAATACCAAGTCAAGTTTATTGCACGGACGCTCGGACAATTCCCGTCAAAGATAATTCCGTTAGTTTAATTGTTACCTCGCCGCCTTATGTTACATCTTACGAGTATGCCGACTTACACCAATTAACTGCTTTGTGGTTAGAATACACAAAGGATTTAAGCGATTTTCGTAAAAGATTTATTGGTACTTCTTATCACAACAAAAAAGATTTAGTTTTGAATAGCAAACTTGCCGAAGAAATAAGAAACGAACTACTGAAAAAAGATAAGAAAACTGCCGAGGAAGTTTCAACCTATTTTAGCGAAATGAATCAGGTTTTTGTTGAGATGAAAAGAATGCTGAAAAAAGGTGGGAAAACCTGTATTGTTATCGGTAATACCAGCTTAAAAGGAATTGAAATACTAAACGCCGAAGTTTTCGCTGAACAATTAAAAAATTTGGAATTGAAAATTGCCGATATTATCAAAAGAGAAATCCCGTCAAAAAATTTGCCGTCTATTAGAGATGAAAAAACAGGTAAGTTTGCGAGAATAAGCGATAAAAATAAAGTGTCAGCTTATCCAACAGAATATATTTTAATAATGGAAAAATAAAAAATATGACAATAAATGATCTAATCAAAATTTACGAGACAAAAAAGAAAAAATACGGCGTACAAGCATATCGCCATATCTCAAATGTTTTGAAAGAAGCAAAGACACAACATAAAAAAGATTTTACAGGCGATGACCACGAGCAATCTTGGCGAGCTTTTAAGGGTAAAAATTTGGAAAAAATGATTGAGTATATTATTACTGATGAAGTCCGGGCTTTGGGGTTGCAGGTTGTAAACGGAAATAGTTTAGAACGAACAAATGGCACAAACTTGTCTAAAGAATTAAGTTTAGTAAAGAGAAATTTAATTGTTGATTATGGCGAGTTCGGTTCGCATTTGCCTGACGTTGATTTAATTATTTATGACCCAAAAACGAGCAAGGTCGTTGCAGTTCTATCAAGCAAAGTAACTTTGCGAGAAAGAATCGCCCAAACTGGTTATTGGAAAATAAAACTTGCTTCCGATGAAGCGACAAAACATATCAAGGTTTATTTCGTAACACCAGACGAAGACGGAACGCTAACTATTAAAAAACCAGCGAAAAAAGGACGAGCGATTGTTGAAGTAGACACAGACGGCAGTTATGTTTTAAGCGAGACGGATATTGAAGAGAGCGGCAAAGTTAAAATGTTTGATAAATTTATTGATGACTTAAAAAAATTGTTAAGATAATTTATGGACGAAATCAAAAATGATAATCGAATGGGATGGATTCGTAATTTAGAGAAATTAACCAAGAAAGACAAAAATAGTTATTTTATTGAATATGAAATTGCGACAGAATGCCATATTGCTGGCGTATTAGATTATGAAAATGGCATGATTTTATGCGGTGGTCTAACCATAGAGAAAGACAAAGACGGGCTTTATCATTACTTACTAAAAGTGAAATATGCGGGCGTTGAAGAACCTTATTATAATAAGAAAGCAAATAAGAAAGGATATTACTTTAAGGATGGGGCATTGGGCGAACTGTTAGCTATTTTTTCCCTATATTTTCAATGTCGTTTTTATCTCATAGCGACTTTTTCTGGAGAACTAACTAGCCACGGGTTAAGAATAAAAACAGAAAATAGGTTTATTTATAGACTCTGCAATCCATTAATTCACCCTCAAATTTTTTCATCCAAAAACAGAAATTTTGCGATTGGATTGATCAATTTTTTGGACACTGTAAAATTGCTGGATACAAAATATCATCAGCAATTTATCTTGGCTTGTTACCATTACACACGATCATTGAAAGAAATAGGCGTTGATAGTGAAATGATATTTATTAGATTAGTGTCTGCCATTGAAACTCTTTCAAAATTTATCAAGTTAAATAAAAATAACGATTTATTTAATGGTAAACCCTTTGAAGATATTATAAAAGACGGCATCCTTTCAAAGTCAGAAATGGAAGAATTTAAGCAAACTTTTGAAAATAGGAAATCAAAAGCAAAATTCATTACATTTATCAAAAAATATTCAAGTGGATATTTAAAGGGTGGAAATTTTAAGGCAAAGCACTGTAAAATTTCCAAAAAACAATTGCCGAAAATTTTAGGAACTATTTATGATGCTCGTTCAGCATATTTACATAATGGCGAGCCGATGTATTTAAGCCAACCAATGCATGGCGGGGAAAAATGGGATACCGATCCAAGTATGGGCATGATAATAGACAACAGGTCATTTCCTGCTTCACAAAAATTGCCATTCACTTATTTTTTTGAGGGTTTAGTGAGGCAATGTTTATTAAATTTCTTGAAGTAGAAAAAATAAAACTATGGATAAACTTCAAATAGAATCAACAACGCTGTGGGATTTTCCGAGACAAAACTATGGCGATAAGCCACACGGAAACAATAAATATAATGGCGTAACGCCGGCTTTTGTCATTTGGAATTTGCTCCAAAGATACACAAAAGAGGGCGATTTAGTAGTTGATCCAATGTGCGGAAGCGGAACAACGATTGATGTAGCGAAGGAACTAAACCGAAAAGTAATCGGCTACGACTTAAACATTGTTCGCCCAGACATTATTAAAAATGATTCTCGGAAAATACCACTTAAAGATAACTCTGTTGATTTTGTTTTTGTTGATTCGCCATATTCCGACAATATTAAGTATTCTGACGATGAAAAATGTATTGGTAAAATTTCTTGCGAAAAAACAGAGTTTTATGACGAGTTAGAAAAAACCGCTTCAGAAATCGTAAGAATCTTGAAGCCCGGCAAGGTTATGGGTTGGGTTATTGCCGACCAATGGATTAAAAAGAAATTTACCGCTGTTGGATTTTTAATGTGGCAAAGATTAGAAAAGTATTTTGAGCCAATGGATATTATTTGTCTAACTCGTCATAATCAAACATCAAACACGGGTGTTTGGCATAATAGGGCAAGGCAGTTTAATTTTTATCTGAGAGGTTTTAAGTATTTGTTTATAATGAATAAGCCCGAAAAGAAATAGACGGCGCGCCAACTTCGTTGGCACGAAAAATTGCGGCGGCGAAAAAAGAAGCGGCGAAAGCGAGGGCGGGCAAAAATTCCTTCCCCCCAACCCCCTTCATTTTTGCCCGCCCGAGCGGAAAAGTTTTAATCAAAATTCACAATCCGGATTTTCATCAAAAAAAGTTCGGATTTTAACCAAAAGGCACCGCCATGCTTACAAGCCACCCACAAGGGTGGTTTTGGTTTGAATAGAGTTACACCCCTATGATACTATTAAAATAATATTACTGAGAAAGAATCGCGACAATCAAAGGAAGCAGAAGAATATATTAAAAAGCATAAGAATCTACTTATTGAAAAATTTGCAAGTGAGACAATTTATGTACCAGATGTTCATCCAGTTTCGCTTTTTATGGCTGGTTCTCCGGGAGCTGGAAAAACCGAGGTATCAAAACGGTTGATTGAGGAATTTGAAAACAAACCAGTGCGTATTGACGCTGACGAAATACGGCAGATGTTTGATGGGTATACAGGAACCAACGCCCATATCTTTCAAAGCGCGTGTACGATGGGCGTCAATAAATTATACGACTACGCATTGGAGAGGAGATTCAACGTCATTCTTGATGGTACTTTTGCAAGCTCACTACGGCGAGGTTGTCGACCATAATGTTGCCATAAAATCAACAGATTTTCAAAAAGCTTCTCATCTGAAATATTGATTTCATTAGAAATTGATAAACCCGCAGCGATGAGTCCCTTATTCCATGACCCAAATCGACGTATAACCGTTTTGTAGTCGTAAGTTCCAACCTCACCATATTTCTTTTGCTGGACAGTCTTTAAGCCTAAGGAATTAGCAACTCTTTTTAAATCAGTTAGAAGTTCATCGTCGCTAACAGGAGCGCCTTTAACACGAGAAAGCTTAAATTGGGGCTCCGTCATCATTAAATTGATAAATCCTTTTCAAGAATTCTATAAAAGTCCGTAAATAGTGAGTCCATTGGTCAGCCCCATGTCTGGATGAAAATTTTCTTCTTAACTTGTCCCATTTTATTACCTTACGATTTTTCGATTAAGTGTCTAAAACTGTTTAAACCGATGGACGAGTACGGCATTAAGTATAATAAATCGTCTGTGGAAAATAAAGGGGAATTAAAATAGGGGGTTAAAACGCGGTGCAAGCAAATGGTTAACTATAGCTATGTAACGTTGGAAAAAATAAATTAACGCCTATGTAAGTGAAAAGAATGACGATAAAACCGATCAGCGACAAAAGCGCAGCGTTCACGCCGCGTAAATTTCGGGTATGACGCAAATGAAGACAGCCGGCATAAATCAACCACGTCGTTAACGCCCATACCTCTTTGGCATCCCAATTCCAGAACCTTCCCCAACTGAGGCTCGCCCAAATGGAGCCGCAAGCCAAGCCTACCGTTAAAAACGGGAACCCCAGATCAATCACGCGAAAAATCATCCCCTCAATCGAATCAAGTATGGCCTTTTGTTTGCCTCGCTTGGCCAAAAAAATACTGATAAAAACAATACCCAGGCCAAAGGCAATGGCAAAGCTGGCATAAGCAATAATATACGCTCCGACGTGAAAATAAAGCCAGCCGCTTCTCAAAGACGGCATTAGAGGTTGAACAGCATCGTTAATGAAAAGAGAAAATGTCAATAAACACAACGTGGCGATTATCCCCAGCAGCCTAATCCCCCGGAATCCAAACCTGACTGAGGTCAAAAAACTCAATATCACAACCAGCCAAGCAAAAACGATCAGTGTTTCATACGTATCCGTTAAGGGAAACCGCTGTGCTTCAATCGCACGTTTGACAATCAAATAACTATGGAAGCCCCATCCTGCCATTAAAAAAAAGCTTTCAACAGCAACACAGAATTTCCTTCGAATTTTCCAAGAAATGAGGTTGAAAACCAAGGACAAAGAATAAAGGACAAGGACGCCTGTCATCATAACCCTTCCATTATCTGGTTAAGTTTCCCAACGATCTCATCAGCTTCCTTTTCAAAACTAAAGATGTTCTTGCATTTCATGGGTTGAATGCTCGCCGAGGAGGTTATGCCTGGAACAGCACTCTTAACGGTTACGACCAAGCCGCGGTAAAATTTGTAACTGCTAAGAAAAGATCCGGCAACAAGCAAAATCAGCCCAAGATATGTTAAAAGCTCGCCGGGGTTCCTTGCGTATTTGATGCCAGAGGCATACCGAGACCGGATGCCGTCCAACATAAAACTCAATCCTTCAGAAGAATCTTTCGATTTGGCATGAGGCATCCACCCGCGAAAAATCCATTGTTCTTGATTAGAAGAATTTGAATTTGCCGGCGAATAAATCAATAAATGACCTGCGGGGTTCCTTAAGACATGACTTCGGGTTGAAGGATGGCCTTTTTCATCAAAATAAAAATCCGGGAGAAAATCGTTAATCTCTAAGGCGATATTGAGCTCAGGGACAACAACCCGCTGATTGATGCCCGTCATTAAAACCTTGACCGGTTGATCTTTGTTTTCATGATAAATGGCAATTCGTAACTCATCAAGGTCAAATTTGAATCTCTGTTGATAAAGTCTAATCCCGTCAACTCGTAAGGGATCGTTAACTTTTAATGTATGCCATTCTATGGGCTTCCCCGGGCGGTTGATTCTAAGGCGGCTGGCGTAATCATCCGTTTTTTCTTTCGTGGCGCTTGGAATAACCGCGAATTTTTCAAGTGTCAATAACGCGTCTGTCCCCTCCAGGCGAATCGTCTCCCCTTCCTGAATGTAGAAATCGTAAAACTTTCCGCCCCAGGCGGTCAAAATACCGGCTAACAGCAATACCGCGATGGCCAGATGAACGACATGCGCGCCAAAAATACTGAACTTTTCTTTCTCATAGAAAAATCTTTCTTCACCTTGAGCTGGCGCACAATAAGCTGTTTTCTGATAACCTCGTCGAGTTAAAACTTGGTGAATATGGCTTGTGACCCGTTGGCTGTTATCCTTCTTAAAGAGGCGATTAAAGATCTTTTTCTCCTCTAATAATGAGTTGAAAGAATCGCCTTGAGCCCCTTGGTCTTGTGCGGGAAGAAATATTCTTTTATGGTAACAATAGAATTTGAGGAGTTTTGGCCACCGCCGGATGGAACAGTACAACATCATGAAAACGATATAACACAAATAACCCAAAAACAGGCGGCTTTGGAAAATCGTCCTAAAAGAAGGGGAAATCCCCAGGAGGCTGACCACCCCAAGGGAAAGAATAAAGAAAACCGTCAAGGGGATAGA
>Ga0076119_129_pt1 | contig 7069 bp, 7 predicted proteins | sample RifGroC2_FD_67676 | JGI IMG/M metagenome (GOLD analysis project Ga0076119, IMG submission 67676) | Parcubacteria bacterium GW2011_GWC2_39_11
TCAAAATTCGGCTCCATTGACGCTCCGTTGACAAAAAACGGCTGAACAAGATAATACCTTATCGGTAAAATTATGGCAAGCGAGACAATCACCAGTTTTACGGTTTCCCAAATGAAAATCAGAACCTCTTTTTTTGCGTAGCCTGAACCGGTTTTAACGTTTAAATTATTAAAATTTTGGTTATTTTCGTCTGGCATAATAAAGTATTATATCATACAGTTTTTTTATTTACTAATAACCTATTCAAACAAAATGCCCGTGAATATCACGAGCACATTTGGGATTAGAATCCCAGCTCCAGCCCATATACCGTTGCGATGCGCTTATGGCGATTAGCAAAACAAGGCTTAAAATATCTAAACATTTTCCCAACGGATGGCTAACGACCCAAGAAAATAGTAGATATTATAGTTTTTTTATTTTTTGTCAGTAGTTTGCGGAATCAGCCGCTCCTCTTAAAATAACTTTTGTCGTTTACCCTATGTCTTTGCCCTATGTCGGACTTAGGGGAAGTAAATAATAACCACTCGAATATTTCTCTTTCAAAAATTTTTACATTAGTAAAATACTCGGGAAAATCTTTTGTAGTAAGAATTTTTCTTTGTACTCTATTGATGCCTATATAATCTTGATAGCTACTCCATTGATAATTTTTGAGAAAATCTTTTGTTTTTTGCACATCTTTGATCCCTTTCTCTTTCCATTCTGGGTCAATAACTTTAACTGGATTCAAATTAATATACGAAAAAAGATATTTAGCATATTCATCCGTGTCCACTAAGGTACTTTTAAAATTAGATTCAAACAGATTCCCAGCATGTTCGTATTTCTTATTAAAATATTTTACATAAGATGTAAGCACTTTTCTCATAAAAAGACTTACTGCATTTTCTTTTATATTTTCTACCCCATTCTCCCCTACACTGGACATAGGGGCAGGTGGAATTGTGATATAAATATGAAAATGATTAGACATGAGGACCCAAGCCCCGATAGAAACAATCGGTTCGCCTCTATCAAAATCCCAAGCATCTATTCCCCGTTCAACAATATCATCACGAAAATTTATATTCTTTAAAGAATTGTGAAGATATAATAATTTTGAAAATCTATCTTTATCTTGAATGTCAAGAAAAATTTTTTGCTTACTATTCCCTCTGTTATATAGATGGTAAAACTCACCCTCCACAAATTCATGTTTTCTTTGTATCATTCGCCCACCTTACCAGTATTTCTACCCCTATGTCCAGTGTAGGGGTAGAAGTGTAGGGGTAAATAAAGTAGGATAAGAGAAAATAACTGACTTTGCTTATTGAAAATTTTTAATTAAAAAACTATACTAACAACATGATAAAAATAATAATCGGATTGGGAAATCCAGATGAGGAGTATCAAAACACCCGACACAATATCGGATTTTCGTTTATTGATTACCTTGCCAAGAAAAATGACTTTGGCGGATTTGAAATGAATAAAAAATTAAATGCACTGATTGCCAAAGGGAAAATAAATAAAACGCCTGTTGTTTTGGCAAAACCGCTTTCTTATGTTAACAAAACCGGCGAGGTTGCTGCCAAGCTGAAAAATTTCTATAGGGCGAAGGCGGAAAATTTCATTTTAGCTCAAGACGATTTGGATATTGATTTTGGCAATTTTAAATTATCATTTAATAAAAATTCCGGTGGACACAAGGGTGTGGAATCGATAATAAAATCCCTGAAAACCAAAAAATTCCACAGAATCAGATTCGGCATCTCATCTGCGGTACTCAAAAAAGCCCGCCGGCAATCGGATAAGCTCCGCGACAAATTTGTGATGGATTTCGTTCTGTCCAAGTTCGGCAAAAAAGAAGACGAGACACTTAAAACCCTCTTCAAATCCGCCAGCGAGAGATTGTCGGAGATATTGTAAATTTTTGATTTCATATAATAACAGCCATTCAACGCTTTACACCCTTAGGGGTTTTTGGGGTTAGAATTGCTATCTTGATAGCTTGTTATTAAGAATTAAATCAACAAGATAACAATTAACAATCAACAATTTATTTTTATCCCAAATCAAAAACCGCCCCAAAAGGAGCGGTTTTTGATTACTAGCAAAAAACTACTCAGAGATTCTCTTTTTTAGCTGACCCAAAAAGTCATCGGCATGCCTTGAACCGCCAAGGCCGAAAGCAAGACCGAGGGCCAAAGACCCCGCCGCAACCAATCCCATAATCACAATCCTAATTATGTCATCGGCAACTTTTAGCTGGGACAAAGCGACTAACAAAGAAAACGCAAACACAACCCACTTAGTCGCCGCTCCGAGAAAATTACCGGAAATCAAACCGGCCGCTTTAACCGACGCTCTCACCACACCCTCCAAAAACTTCGCCACCAAGATACCGATTAAAAGTATCACGGCCGCGACGATTACATTGGGCAGGTAGAATACGACGGTCTGCAAAAAATCGGTCACTTGGGTCAATCCAAGAATATTGGTCGCCGCCATCAAAAATACCACGATGAAAAACCATTTCACCAATTCATAAAATAACATCGGGGTATTTAATTTGAAACCGCTTTTTTCCCAGGCCTGTCTGAAACCGACTCTCATTAATGCGTTGTCAACATGCAAAACTCTCACGATATGGAATGCCAATTTGCCCAATAAAATGGCAATCAGCCAACCGACCAAAAAGACGACAACTGCCGCCACCAAAAGAGGCACAAAACCGGCCACTCCCGTCCAAAGCGTTAACAACGAGGTCCTTACAATATCCGATGCCGCCACTACTTCAAACATATGCGCACCTCCCTTCCGAAAAATTTCTTTTTTTCACAGTAATAATTTTAACATTTTTTAAAGGTTTTTATCTTTATTCAATGTGGATAACCTAAACTCATATTAAAAATCTCCCCTCCATAGCGGGGAGATTTTTAATACTTACAATTTATGCTTTACATTTTTGACTTTAGACTGGAGACTCTTACAGAAATCTTGCAATAAGTAATGCTACAATATTTGCCACTTTAATCATCGGGTTAATCGCCGGACCAGCCGTGTCTTTGTACGGATCGCCCACCGTGTCGCCCGTCACCGCCGCCTTATGGGCGTCGGAGCCTTTGCCCCCGTAATTGCCCGATTCAATATATTTTTTGGCGTTATCCCAAGCCGCTCCGCCGGATGTCATTGAAATGGCGACAAATAATCCCGTTACTATCACACCAACCAGCAAACCTCCTAACGCCTCGGCTCCCAAAACAAAACCGACAATAATCGGAAAAAGAATAGGAATCAAAGCCGGTAAAATCATCTCGCGCAATGCCGCCTTAGTTACAATATCAACCGCTTTTGAATAATCCGGTTTGGCGGTTCCTTCCATTATTCCTTTTATTTCTCTGAACTGCCTGCGCACTTCATCAACTACCGCTCCCGCCGCCCTTCCGACAGATTGCATCGCTAAGGAACCGAACAAATAGGTCATCATTCCGCCGGTAAACAACCCGATTAAGACTTTGATATCGGAAAGTTCAAAAATAACCGTTCTTCCGTATTGAGAGAGTTCTTGAGTATAAGCGGAAAAAAGCACCATCGCCGCCAATCCGGCTGAAGCAATGGCATATCCTTTGGTCACCGCTTTGGTAGTATTGCCGACTGCATCAAGCGCGTCAGTGTGTTCGCGGACTTCTTTAGGCAATCCGGCCATTTCGGCAATACCGCCGGCGTTATCAGTGATAGGACCGAAGGAATCTATCGCAAGAATAAGTCCGGTCAAAGAAAGCATGCTCATCGTGGCCAACGCGATTCCGTATAAACCGGTTATTGAATAAGCCAAGAACATCGCGCCGGCAATTATGAATACCGGCAAAACGGTTGATTCCATTGAAACAGCCAATCCGGCAATTATATTTGTGCCATGGCCGGTAGTTGAGGCCTTGGCAATCTTTTTAACCGGACTGAATTTTTTGGAAGTATAATAATCCGTTACCAAAACCATAAGAGCTGTGACGACTATACCGATCAATAGTGAAAAGAACACATCTGTGTTGCTCGCCTCATCAAGCATTCTGTCTTTTGTAAACCAATAAAATAATCCGATAAGAATAACAGAAGTCATGGCAAGTCCCTTATAAAGAGCGGCCATAATCCCACCCGCTTGTCCTGAGGAATTCGAAGGGGTAAGTCGGACAAACAGAGAACCGATAATTGACGCGAATACGCCAAGCGCCCCGATGAACAAAGGAAACTCCACCACCGAAGAACTGTTCGCGAACAACAAACTGCCGAGCAACATTACCGATAAAGCCGAAACAATATATGTTTCAAAAACATCAGCCGGTGCAATTACAGTCATTCTTGGAATTACCCGCATAATGGCAATATCTTCAATTGCTTGGTGAGTTGCGCCATCTGGTCCAACAGAAACTCCGGAATGAGCGCCGGCAATTTTTACATTGGTATCATTTAAAGCCATGTTAGTGCGCACTTGTTCCCAAGCTCGGCCAGGGCAGAACATTGCATACGATGCAACCCATGGAGTTTTTCCAGCCATTGCCATACCAGCGGCAATAGAAACCAAAGATTGTTCCATAATGCTCATTTGGATAAAACGTTTGGGAAATTTTTCTTTGAATCCTGCCGAACGGGTTGAATCAGTCAAATCACAACACAGAACAACGATATTCTCGTCTTTTTTTCCCGCCTCAATAATTCCTTCGCCATAACCAAAGCGAGTGGGAATTTTTTCAATTTTTTCTAAGTCAGTTAAATTGGAAACTAATTTTGATTCTTTATTTTCTGGCATATTTTTTGGCAGGTTATGGGTTTTAGGTGTTAGGTTATAGGAATAAGGACTGAGGAATGAGGACTAAGGACTTAGATCAAGATTTAAGAAGCCCATGAATTAGTAATTTTTGAGACTTGATCTATTCTTTTGTTTTAGCAATATTTTTTTTATATCTTTCTTGATATTCTTGAACATCATTTTTATTAAAACCGTTTCTTTGTCGGATGAAATCCAAGCAAAGCAATATTACTGCAACACCAAAAAATGTTCCCAGTTGGTTTGTGACGGATGGTTCTCTGTTTAAAATAAGAAGAATAATTATGAAAACCCCAACCGTGATAAGTGTTAACCAACTGGTCGGAAGAAAACGATAATTTAAATATTCTTCTATGTATTGGCGTTTCTGTGCCAATTCGCGGGTAACGGAAAGTAGATCTTGCATGATTACTTCTTCGTATCTGTTTGACGGTTCAAATTTGTAAATAAGATGAGTGAAACGGCGACTGCTACCGAGCACTCGGCCGCGATCTAAAAAATCTTCACTTAATTTTTTTTGGTATTCTTTGAGCGCATCAATCATTTTTTCTTGCCAAGCTTGGTCAGAAATATTTTCTGATAAATGTTTGATTCGTCGTAAAAAAGAAAGTTCAATAGATACATTTTCAGAAAGTTTTTGTCTTCTTTCCATGGCACGGTTGATTAAAAATGCAATTAAGAAAGAAAACATAAGCATGCAGGGGATGACGCTAATTGTTCCGATTGATTTTGTGATCGGGATTAAAAAGACAAGTAAGGCCGAAATCGCCAATATGATAATGTAGCGGATGATGTCTGTTAAATACAGCTTCATATTTTATTCGTGTTCTGATTTAATTTTTCCGCCCAAAGTGCGCAGTTCATGCAAAGCTTTTTTGGCTTCTTCCGGATTTGGTGCCTTGCCATGCCACTCAACCAAACCTTCCATGAATGAAATTCCTTTGCCCGGAATGGTGTGAGCAATAATGCAAGTTGGTTTTTCGTAAATTGCTTTGGCTTCGTTTATAGCGTTTACAAAATCTTCAATATTATGGCCGTCAACATCTAAAACATGCCAGCCGCAGGCTTCGTATCTTTCGCGTAATGGTTCGAGTTTGATAACGTCTTCGGTATGTCCGTCAATTTGAATATTGTTGCGATCAATAATTCCAGTGAGATTTGATAATTTGTAATGTCCGGCAAACATCATAGCTTCGTAAAGAATTCCGGCAGTTTGTTCCGCGTCAGACATAATGCAATAAGTGTGCCATTTTTTTCCATCCATTCGCGCGGCATAAGCAAGACCAGCGGCTTGGGGCAGGCCTTCGCCAAGCGGTCCGGAAGTGTTTTCCAGAGCCGGCATTCTGGTTCGTTCTGGGTGGCCTTGAAGCGCGGATCCAAATTGACGCAAAGTATCCAAATCTTTGATTGGAAAATAACCAGCGCGCGCCATGGTGGCATAACGGACTGGCACGATATGACCACAAGACAAGAGTAGTCGGTCGCGATCCGGCCATTCTGGATTTTTTGGATCATGATTTAAGATATGAAAATAAAGAGCAGTGAAAATGTCTGCCATGTCTAAAGGACCGGCCGAGTGGCCAGATCCAGCCTTTAAGAGCATTTTGATGATGAGTCCGCGAATTTCATTCGCAATTTCTTCGAGCTCTTTTATTCGATCATCATGAATATGTTCCATATAGATTAAAAAAAATTTAATAACATTTCTATTATAGCACAAAACGTCCCAGTTCAGAGGTGTTTTGTGTATATCATTCCAGAGGTTTAACCTCCAAAGGTTTAACCTCCAAAGGTTTAACCTCCGGAAACCTTTGAAAAATAAAACACCCCGATTGCCCGGAGTGTTTTTGTGGATCTTTTTTACAAGCTACAAGCTTACTGTACCGTAACTGTTCCGATTTTGCTTGAGTTACTGTCATTGTGGAAACCCCATGATCCAGTCCGGGTAAATCGGAAGACATAGTTTAAGCCGTTTGGTATATAGGCAGAATCAAATCCAGGAAGAGTGTTATGTTCTGGGTGTGGATCTGATGCTACTCTTACCGTGCTTCCGGTTCGGTTTTGAAATCTTACGGCGCGTCCGGCAGAAATAGATACTGTTGAAGGATTAAAACTACCGTCAGCATTTACCACTACTTCAACCGGTGCTTGGAGATCTTTATCAATGCTGATGTTTGGACTTTCACCAAGTGCGGAAGCTTTGTCAAAGTCAGTCGCTGTATTTACTTCATCACCATCGCGATAGTTTGAAAAGAATGAATC
>Ga0076119_135_pt1 | contig 6875 bp, 5 predicted proteins | sample RifGroC2_FD_67676 | JGI IMG/M metagenome (GOLD analysis project Ga0076119, IMG submission 67676) | Parcubacteria bacterium GW2011_GWC2_39_11
AAATACTTCCGCCAGTAAAATCAATCCCCTGTTTTAGTCCGAAAATAAAAATCATCGCTAAACACACTGACAGCAAAACCGCGGAAAAAATAAAATATATTAAACGATATTTTGTGTATCTTATATGCATAATTAAAAATTATCCATCACCCATTTATTTATGTGCCTACCATGCCTATATGCCTGTGCCTTGTGTGCCTACCAGATAGGCACACAAGGCACACACACAAAGCACAACGATATATTTAAAGAGAGAAAATTTTGACTCACCAAAGCCATTTCCATTTTTCAAACCTTGTGCCTACAAACGCTCTCATTAAATAACTTGTGATAAAATTGGCGGAAAAAACGCTTACAATATTTCCGATTATCAAGGTGAGCGAAAATCCTTTTACAAAACTTGTGCCAAAAAAGAAAAGAATGACAGCGACTATAATTACTGTAAGGTTCCCGTCGCGCACCGACGGCCAACTTCTCCTGAAACCTTCTTCAAGCGCGATTCCGAAACTTTTCCCTAATTTTAATTCTTCCCTGAACCTGGAAAAAATAAGGACATTGGCGTCAACTGCCATTCCCAAAGAAAGTATAAATCCAGCTATGCCGGACAAGGTCATTGTCGCAGACATTAATTTAAGCAAAGATAGAATTATAACCACATAAACAAATAAAGCCAAAACCGCCAAAAACCCGGAAAGACGGTAGTATAATATTAAAAATACAGCTATCGCCAAAAATCCGTAAATGCCGGCAACCAAACTTTTATTTAAAGAAACAGCTCCCAAAGTCGGGCCAACCGTGCTCTGGGAAATCGGCTCCCCTATTTTCACAGGCAAGGCGCCAGAATTCAAACGAAGAGCTATCTGCTTTGCTTTTTTTAAATCCAAGTCGCCCGTGATTACGGCCTTGCCGCCGGAAATTTTCCCTTGGACAACAGGAGCGTATAAATCCTCGCTGGTAATCTGGCCATCTCCATTAGTGTCAATAATAGACATTCCATCAAGATAAATAGCCAATGGTTTCCCTATGTTTCTTTCCGTTATCTGCTCAAAAATATTCTCTCCATCTTTTGTAAATTCCAAGCTTATTTCAATTTTATTCGCGCTCTGTTCAATAACCGCTTCAGCGCTTTTCAGATATTCTCCGGTAAGCTCTGTTGTCTTGAAAAAACTTTCTTTAATAACATTTAGCACTTCCTCCTTTGTTATATTCCTGCCGGAATTTTGTTTTACTTCTTCTACTATAGAAGAAATTTGTTCTTCCGGAATATTTTTTATCGCCTCATTCTGCTCCTCCGGAGAAAATTTTTCGCGGAATTCAAGATAAGGCGTCTCGCCTATCATATTTATCGCTTCTTTTACATCTTTAACTCCCGCTAATTCAACTATCAGCCGATTTTCTCCCTGAATTTGGACAATCGGCTCCGAAACCCCATAGATATTAATTCTTCTTTCAATAATATCCCTCAACTCTTCCATTTTCTTTGCCCTGCTCTCGTTATTAATAGCGCTCAAATCCGCCTCATAAACAAGATGGGTTCCTCCCTGTAAATCCAAACCCAACCGGAAAGGCACATTCCAAAAATGCGGAAATGACGACCCGATTTTGCTGTTGATTAAATCTACTGCCTGGTTGAAATATTCAGGCCAGCTTAAATTCCCGGCGAAAAAAGCCAGAATAAAAATAAAAAATAAAATCAAATAAATTCTCTTTTTAGCCATTTTTGAAAACCCGTAAAAAATATAGGCTCATGCCTATACATTTTTATAACCTTTTGAATTACGGAATGCCTTCTTGATCCTTTCTCCAAATTTCAGCCGCAAATTTGGAGAAAAGACCTGAAACTCGCTTTTTATTAGGCATTTCGTAATTCAATATATAACATATATTTAAAAACAAAAAAAGTCCTCGAGAGGACTTTTATCGCGATTAGAAAAATTTCAGGGAAACAAACTACTGGTTTTTATGACAGCACTTCTTGGCTTTTCTGCCAGAATTGCATGAAGGACAGATACTGTTCCTGCCAACCATCGCTCTCCGCAATGTTGCGGAATGATGCCCTAATAAAGTAAAAAAAGGCATACCCAACGGATTTGAGGTCGTATATGCGGTGGCGACAAAATCGTTATGGAATAAATCAGAATATATTTTCTTGTGAGCCATAGTTTTCTCCTCAAATTTCCCTATTCTATTGTAGTCGCAAAGATCAACAAACGAAATGTTCTAATTTTAAGATACAAAAAAAATCCGGATCAGTCAATGTTTATAACTAACAAATTAATACTCCAATTTAATCCCAACCTTTTGGGCAATTTGGGAAATCCATTTTTCATGACGATTATTTTGACTGATTATTGAGGCATATTCTGTTCTCAAGTCGTCAAGCGCCTTAACTAATTTATCTACCGAAATACAGCGACTGCGTCATCTCGCGCAAAGCGCTCATATCTTCTTTTAATTCTTTTACATCTTCTTTTGTCGCAACGACCTCTATAATTTTTTGTATATCTTCATTTGTAAGCATAGGGTATATTTAAAAATTTAATATTATAATTTATTATTATACTCTGCTAATTATATTCTAATCCGCCCACAACAGCTGTCAAATTTTCACATTAAATAAATGTATCTGCGCTTTTTTTATTTCAATATGTCCCTCCTTAATTTATCAACATGTTCTTTTTTTTCATAAAATTCTCCCTTACCTATTTTATAAAGAAAAGGAATTACCCCGCATTTTTCGCACTCGCTCTAATTGCATTTACCGCCATTATTTTTTGATAATTCCAAGCACATCGCAATTTTTTTTCAAAAAATTTTTTTTCCATAATTTTATTGACAACTTTTCGCAATTTGAAAAATAAAAATTGTCAACAAGTTATCAGCAAATTTTATTTCCCATAGCAATTATTAAAAAAAATTACGCAGTTGACTACTAAAACAAGCGATCGCGTTTTACGTAATCAAGATTATTTAACAGAAATCAGTAAAAACATAGTGACGCCTTGTTAAAATTCGCTTCGCTCGCTACGAAGCACACTTTTTAATTTCGTTTCTACGTCCTCAAAAATTATTTCTTTTTTAGTTCAATTTCTTCCATTGTTTTAATAAATGCCTCCTCTAATTCAATTCCCGCCTCATCGGCAATAATAATCACAGACCAAAGACAATCTGCGAGTTCATGAGCCAATCGCTTATTTATATCTTCATATTTTCTATATCCATTTTTCGCCATCACTAATTTAACCAGATCTCCGACATCTCCGACAAAACCTTGAGTCCGTTCTGCCAATCCCCATGTTTTACTTCCTTCGTTTTGCGTTAATCCAATGTTTATTTTTCTAATTTCTTTGGCTCTTTCAATTATTTTTTTAAATTCCATAAATTTTTATATAAATTTATTATTTATCGACCACAGCACTTCTTATACTTTTTACCGCTACCACAAGGACATTTATCATTTCTCCCTACTTTTTGAGCAGGTGCGGAAGGAAGGCCTGTTTTTAGAACTGCTTTTGCCACGTTCTGCGGAATTGCGGAAACTGCGGAAACGGGCTGAATTTTTGTTTTCATAATACTATTGGCAATCGCCAAATCAACATCTTCTAAAAGCTGCTTGAACATTTTATGTCCCTCATTTTTATACTCAATAAGCGGATCCTGCTGGCCGAAAGCTCTCAAACGCACAGAATCCCTTAGGTAATCCATATTTTCCAGATGGTCAAGCCAGAATTCATCCAAAATTTTCAAGCAAACAAATTTTTCCAATTCCCTCATCCGCCCCTCCCCCACTTCCTTTTCCTTCTTCAGATATTCCTCTTCCGAAAACCCAGCCTTTTTAACCATCTCCAAGATTTGAGATTTGCCTGCCCCGTGAGAAGCCGCAACTTCTTTTTCGGGGAGTTTTGCCTGCCCGCTGAAGCCTTGGCGGAAGAGGAAGTTTTGAGATTTTTCCAATACTTCCCGCCGTTTTCTATAGAATATTTCCCTGTGCTTATTCATCACATCATCATATTCCAAGATATGTTTTCTCAAATCAAAATTCATTCCCTCAACTTTCCCCTGCGCCGACTCAATGGCGCGGGAAATCATATTCGCTTCAATGGGAAGGTCTTCCGGAATCTTAAATGTCTCCATCAGCGATTTTATTTTATCTCCCCCGAAAATTCTCATCAAATCGTCTTCCAAGGAAACAAAGAACTGAGAAGAACCAGGATCTCCTTGCCTGCCCGATCTTCCCCGTAACTGATTATCAATTCTTCTCGCCTCGTGCCGCTCCGTGCCGATAATATGAAGCCCGCCCAATTCAATAACTTTTTTCTGCTCTTCCAAATTAGGCGGGTTGCCCCCCAAAATTATGTCAACTCCCCTGCCAGCTATATTGGTAGCCAATGTGACCCCGCCGAATTTTCCGGCTTGGGCGATTATCTGTCCTTCTTTTTCATGATTTTTGGCGTTTAAGATATTAAAAACAATTCCTTCTCTTTCAAGAAGTTTTCCTAAAAATTCATTTTTTTCAATAGAAACCGTGCCGATCAAAACCGGCTGGCCTTTTTGATGCCTTTCTTTTATTTCTTTTACAACCGCTCCTATTTTTCCTGTCCAGGTTTTATAAATCTTGTCCGGCAAATCCTTTCTTATCATCGGCTTATTGGTAGGAACGGCAATTACTTCCAATTTATAGACCTTGTCAAATTCTTCGGCTGAAGTAAGAGCTGTTCCGGTCATCCCCGCTAGTTTTTTATAAAGCCGGAAATAATTTTGAAATGTCACGGTGGCAAATGTCTTTGATTCTTCCTGGACTCTTACTCCTTCTTTCGCTTCAACCGCCTGATGCAATCCGCCAGACCATCTTCTGCCGAACATTAACCGGCCGGTAAATTCGTCAACGATTACAACTTGATTTTCTCTTACAACATAATCCCTGTCTTTTTTAAACAAGGCTATCGCTTTGAGCGCTGATTCTAATTGATGAGTTGTGCTGGTATCATTATCCATCCAAGGGTCTCTGCCCAAATCCTTGATCGCTTTATTCTGGCCTTGATCGGTAAAAACAGCCGCTTTCATTTTTTCGTCAATCGTAAAATCCTCTCCTTCTTTCATTTTGGCGGCAAGCCGGGCGAACTGGTAATACTTATCCGTTGATTCTCCTGATGGCGCTGAAATAATCAACGGCGTCCTTGCCTCGTCAATTAAAATTGAATCAACCTCGTCAACAATTGCGTAATTAAATCCGCGCTGGACTTGACTATTTAAATCATAGACCAAATTATCCCGCAAATAATCAAATCCGAATTCATTATTCGTCCCATAAGTAATATCCGCAGCATACACATCCTTTCTCTCTACCGGCCTCAAATAATCCTCAATCACCCTAAACCCTCCGACGACATCGCGCTCTTTATCGCTTTTGTCATTCCCTCCCCCGCCTCCCTCCCCCTCCGCAGAGGGGGAGGATTGAGGAAGGGGTGATGTTTTAGAAATTTTTGACGCATACTTTGAATCATACAAAAATGCTTTTTCATGCGTTATACAACCAACCGACAACCCAAGCAAATTATAAATCTGCCCCACCCAAACCGCGTCTCTTTTTGCCAAATAATCATTGACAGTAACCAAATGAGCGCCCTTCCCCTCAAGAGCGTTCAAATATAAAGGCAATGTGGCGGCCAATGTTTTTCCTTCGCCGGTTTTCATTTCAGCTATTTTACCCTGATGCAAAACAATTCCTCCGACAAGCTGGGAATCAAAATGGCGCTGTTCCAAAGTCCTTTTTGACGCCTCCCTAACAAGCCCGAAAGCTGTCGGCATAATATCGTCCAGCGATTTTCCATTTTTCAACGCCTCCTTGAGCCCAGCTGTCTTTTCTTTTAATTCCTCCCCTGAAATTTTTTCAAACTCCGGCTCAAGGCGATTTATTTTTTCCACCAGCAGTCTTATCTCTCTCAAAAAATTATCGTTGACATTGCCAAAAATTTTACCTAAAATCCCCATATTTTTAATAAATTCATCGTAGTAAAATTCCTCCGATCGTAGAAAATTTACTACGATGAATTTTATGCAATTAAACTTTTCCGACATTATTGTTATATGTATTATATGCATTTTTAAGCTAAAATTAAAAGCGGTCCGATAGCCATCGGACCGCTGTTTTTTTATTCACCTTGATTTACAAAAATTATACTACTGAATTCTGCCCCGAATCTGACGGAATAAATATGGCGGCAGATACTGCCTTCGGCTGTCTGGGTGGTGTTTGTGGTATAAACAATTTTGCCCGACATTTTGAATACCTGCTCTTTGGCGTCCCAGGCATCGTTGGAATTAAACTCAATTCCCAATGTTGTTGCCAACATACAAGCAGCCAAATCTTCGGTATAGTCGCTTACTTTTTCGTCTTTTTCTCCAAAAGAATGATGTTCCGAAAGATAGCCGTACTGGGTTTCATCGGCCGGAATGGCGCACCCGATAGAAGCCGCAACTAATCTGTTTGGCTCGTTTGTTTCATTTCTCGCCATCACGCAAAAAACAATTTGGCCCGGATTTAAGAGGGGCAGGCCTTTTTCTTTTGGAATTTTTTTGCATCCGGGCGGCACTATGCTGGAAACCCCGACTAAATTAAATTTGGCTATGCCCGCATCTCGCAAAGCCAGCTCAAAAGAAGTAAGCCGCTCTTTCGCAATCCCGACGCCTTTGGTAAAAAAGAAATTCTTAGGAATCATATTCTTAAAAATTATTTATAATAATTTAATATGTAAGAATCCCGAGCGTTGTCTACATCCCGCCCTTCCTTTTTAGATGCTTTTAAGAAAAAAGTGTAAACAACGCGTCTAATTCTTACATTTAATAATAGCACGGCGGAAAAAGAAAACAACTTT
>Ga0076119_136_pt1 | contig 6202 bp, 7 predicted proteins | sample RifGroC2_FD_67676 | JGI IMG/M metagenome (GOLD analysis project Ga0076119, IMG submission 67676) | Parcubacteria bacterium GW2011_GWC2_39_11
TGTCTTGATGCCGATGTTTTTATATTTTATGTCGAATGGAACTTTTGTTTTTGCTTATGCCAAACCAGTACCGTTTAATCCCTTTAACTTACGCGACCAGCGGTGGGGGATATTAAAAGTCGGCATTGCCGGCGTGGCGGTTAATATAATTTTAGCAGTTGGTTTTGGTTTGATTATTAGATATGTGAAGTTGTCAGACGTTAATTTATTGGCGCTAGCCATTATTGTCCAGTTAAATTTACTGCTGGCAATTTTTAATTTAATTCCCATACCGCCGTTAGACGGCTCTAAAGTTTTGTTTAGTTTATTGCCCGACAAATTTTTCAGGCTGCGATTGTTGATGGAACGATACAGCTTTCTGCTTATTATCGCTTTGCTATTTTTAATTTTTTCTACGGGCTTTATTGGTCCCATCTTGCGCGGAGCGTTTTGGCTGATAACTGGTTACAGTTAAATTTATGAGTACAACTTTTAAGCGCGTGATAGAGGATTTTACCTGTGGTCATTGCGGTGTTTTAGTTAAAGGTAATGGCTACACTAGCCATTGCCCCAAGTGTTTGTGGTCTAAGCACGTGGATAATAATCCCGGCGACCGGGCGGCTACCTGCCACGGATTGATGTCACCAGTGGGGGTGGAGCAAGAAGGCCAAGAATATAAATTACTTCACCGCTGCGCCAAATGCGGAATTGTAAAACGCAATAAAGTAGTGCCGGAAGATGATTTTGATGAGGTGCTAAAAGTGGCTAAGGCTAAAGCCTAAATAAATAGATTCATAACATATCCACAGGAACGGATTTGACAAAAACCCGCCTTTTTTGTTACTGTACTGATGTACTAGTACATCAGTACAGTTGTAGAAAGGCGAGCATATGATGGGATTTTACACCTATTTAAAAAATAGTTCCAAATAATATGGCCAAGAAATATTTAGTCAAAAATCAGTTGCGGCCCAAGCAGGCTTTTAAAAACGAATTGGTTGGTTTGATAGCCAAAATTAATAAGGATGAAGTGGCGGAAAGGTTTTTAAAAGACTTATTAACCCCCTCTGAATTTAATGAATTAGCGCTGCGGTGGCAGATAGTTAAACTGTTGCATCGGGGTTTATCCATTAGAAATGTTGCGTTTAGACTGGGCGTGGCTGTGTCTACAGTGGAAAGGGGAGCGCGCGAGCTAAAGTACAGTAAGTCAAGAGGATTTTATGAATTATTAAAATAATATGAATTTATTTAAGACCTATTGGTGGCAATTAATTTTAAGTCCTTATCGGTAAGGTCTGTTTAAGTTATTCTTGACCAGAGCTTTCCGATAAGGAAAGCTCTTTTTGAAATTAAAAAACGTTCTTTGCAGCAAAAAATATTTAAAACACCCCCTGCTCTATTGTACTAGTACAATAGTACAGATTGATCTTTGACAATTAACAAGAAGCATGATTCATAAAACAAAATAAAAAGGAGAACAACAATGAATACCGTTAATGCTATTAACAGGGCACTTGAAATTAGAGATTACTGCAATAAGTTGCAACTCGGATATGATCGAGCCCCCGATTGTCGTTTCCTCGTTGGACCTGAGCCGTTTAAGATCAGTGATGATCAGTTGGCCGTATTTGTCAATCAAGGTGAGCAGTTTCGTGCGTGGTTCGCGATTACACTAGAATTATCCACTCGGGCTTGCCGCGACCATAGCATGAGTTGGCTTGCTGATTTGATTGAAGGTGAATCACCAGATCACATCAAGAAAGTTAACAGGCAAGTTCATCTCTCAGGACTCCTCAACATTCCATTATTCGCTCGGCCTGATATGTCGGCGATCGGTGCGAGTGTTGAAGTTCAAACACCTGGATCCGGATGGGGCTATCAGACTGCCATTCACAACGTGGTCGGTAAATCACGTTGGACAGGACCAGTCAACGGATTCAAGCGAGCTGTAAAGGCGCTGACTGGATCACACAGTACGCCATCGGCGTATGTACTCTACAATGATCCGCATTTCCCTGAAGTCGAGTATTTTTGTCGGCTTTGTGGAGAAGCAGGGATGCAACTTCAAATGCACTTCAAAACCTTGCCGTCAGCCTCCGAGGTCAAGTTCGTTCGGCGACCACCTCTCGAAGACCTGCTGTCATACAAAGGTGGATCGGAACTGGTTCAGTCTTGGTTAAACGGACAGCTGGTACTTGAACCTGGACCCAGTCTGTTGTTCGATCAAAAACTGGCGATTCTGTTTCCGTTTCATCCGCTTCTTAGGGAATTTTATCCTGACTCTGTCAGGCAACTGTTCCCAGAGACTTACTTGGTGGCAAGAGATAGTCGTCTCGTTTTTGACGGCAAGCCACTGAGTTTGGATGAACTGTCTAATCTCTCGGGATCAAAGAGACAGTTTATCCTAAAGTACGCAGGTGCTAAAAAAGGTCTGCGTGCAGGGGGTAAAGCGGTGTACAACCTTTCTGAACGCAACCATCAGAAAGTTCAGGAACTGCTCGCGATGGCTCTGCAGGACTGGGAAAGCCATCGATCTCCGTGGCTGATTCAGAAACGGGTACGGCAAAAATACCCAATCGTTTTTCTGGATCATGTTGCGGAGGAGATTCGAGAGGCGCAGTACTATGCGCTTTTCCGACCGATGTGCAGCTTTCTGCCAGACGAGCCATCAGAGATCGTAGCTCTGACAGCTCTCTTTCGGAAAGACTGGAAAGTGCATGGCTCAAGCGATGCCGTGATGTTACCGGTTGAAGTTTAGTTCTTTGCGGGAGTAGCTTAATTCTAAAGCTAGGAGACTCCAAATCTTCTGATGAAGGTTAAAATCCTTCCTCCCGTGCCAAGTTATCAAATGAGCATGTAGACTAGTTCTGCGTGCTCATTTTTTCTTCATTTCTTTGATTTGTGTTATATTATAAATAATAATTTAAATTTATGAAAATAAATTATCTCGATGTTAATAAGAAAAATAAGATAAAAATTTATGCACTGGACGATAATCCTGGAATTTTGCTAATAGCTGGGGTGCATGGAGATGAAAAAAGTGGTGTGGTAATTTTGAAAAAAATAATTCAGCAATTGCAAAATAGTGACAAACCTTACCCTGTCGCAATTATTCCTTGTGTGAATATACCGGCATACAAAGCCAATTCAAGGCTTCACCCAAAAGACAAAATTGATTTAAATCGTATTTTTCCTGTGATTAAAATTAAAAGCGAATCTTATCAGATAGCTAAAGTACTCCAAGATTTTGCGGAGAAATTTACTACAGTTATTGATATTCATGTTTTTACAGGACAGCATACATTAATATGCGGAGTTGATTTAAATATAGCTGAAGACAAGATACAAAAAAAGATTAAAAGAATAATGTCACAAATAGGCATGGAAGCTATATGTAGAATTGATCATGCTAGCGAACCCAAAAAAGACGGCTCTCTTTGTGCTTACTTACAACACAAAAAAATATTAGCGTTTGGTATTGAACTGCCACCCTTAGAAGGGTTGACTAAAAATAATGCCAATACGATAACAAATAATCTCATTGCTTTAATAAAAGGTTTTCACAAAAAAAATAAAGTAAAAAGATTAAAGTCATATCTCAGACTCCCAATTTTTAGTGAATACACAGGTTTTTTTTCACCAAAGAAAGTCCCCGGGCTTGAAGTTAAAAAAGGTGACACTATTGGAAATATAACAGGAAATGATCAACAAAACTTAAATGTAAGCACTCCGTTTAATGGCAGGCTTATCTCGGTAAGTTATGAAAAGTCTGTAAAAGGGGGTGATAAAATATTTGTAATTGGAAAAAAGATAAAAAGTTAAATTATTTGACATCAGTCTGCTACTGAGCGAGAGTTCGATCAGAATGTATGGTTGGGGCAGCCAGGTTTCATCAACCACGGTATTGTTGTCCAGTTGTATTTTTCTCTATGGTTCAAGCAAATCCAGCGCCACCATATAGCTACTTGACGTATCGTTAGGATATTGTTATTATATTGCAAGAGTTGCACCAACTTTTTTTATTTACCCATTTTTTAAATAAATGCCAACAATTAATCAATTAGTCCGCAAGGGAAGGCATTCCCACGGAAAAAAGTCCAAAACCCCGGCACTGGTGCCGGTTTTTAACGCACTTAAGCGTCGTCGCCGCAATTTGCCTAAGGCCAACCCGTTTAAGCGCGGCGTTTGCATTAAGGTAACTACCACTACTCCTAAAAAGCCTAACTCGGCTTTACGTAAAATTGCCCGTGTCCGTTTATCAAATGGTATGGAAGTAACTGCTTATATACCGGGTATTGGCCATAATTTACAGGAGCACTCCATCGTATTAATTCGCGGCGGTCGGGTAAAAGATTTACCGGGAGTTAGGTATCACATTGTTCGCGGAGTTTATGATACCAGCGGTACAGAAAATCGGTTGCGCAGCCGCTCACTATACGGCGTTAAGAAACCTAAGTAGTTTTTAGTTCCTAGTTCCTAGCCATTAGTTGACAGATTTATGAGAGGTAAGCAAGCAGTAAAAAGAAAAATTTTGCCTGACCCACGGTATCAAAGCCAGGTGGTGGCCAAATTTATTAATAATATAATGGAGCGGGGTAAAAAGTCGGTCGCGCGTGGCATTGTGTATAAAGCTTTTGATACCATTGCCAGCAAAACCAAAAAAGACCCGCGTGATGTTTTTGATGCGGCCATTAAAAATGTTGGCCCGATAGTAGAAGTACGTAGCCGACGAGTAGGTGGCGGAAACTATCAAATTCCTGTTGAAGTTAGATCTGATCGACGCTTAGCTTTGGCTATGCGTTGGATTATTGGCGCTGCGCAAAATAAAAAGGGACGGCCGATGTATTTAAAATTGGCTGATGAGTTGATTGCCGCTTCAGAAAATCAAGGTGACGCGATTAAGAAAAAAGAAGATGTTCTCCGTATGGCCGAGGCTAATCGCGCCTTCGCGCATTTTGCGAGCTAATCATATGACGATTCCTGAAAATCGATTATGGTTGAATAATAAGATTAGCGAGCCTCGACTGCTTCGGCGGGCGGGCCGCGCCTTTGCGCACTTCGCGTCTTAATTAAGTGTAATTGCTGAATTTATAAATATTATTTCGCCACTTTTTTAAAAAAAGTGGCGGCAAAAATCGCGGCCTCGGTCTCCGCTCTCGACAACCTTACCCTCACTTGTTACTGGCGCTATGCACATGAGGGCACGACACGCGCCAGCTTAACACTCGTTCGGGTTCCGGGTTGTTACCGAGAGCTCCGACAGGGCCGCAACTTGATTCTTTATTCTGTATTCTTATTTCTTAGGTATTCATAAGTATGTTTAAGAAAAAAGTCGCTGGGCAAGTAATTCTTAATAATAAACCACTTAGCTGTCTAGTTTGTGGGCACGACAAGTTTTTTAAGACCAGCGTATCATCCAATCAGCAAATATTAGCATGGTTTGGTTGGGAAATGTTTTCCAAGAGTGGCTCGGCTTATGATTGTGAAATGTGTGGATTTAGACATACATTTTTTAAGTAATTTTTAATTGTAAAAATATGGAACAAGACACAAAAATATGTCCTAAATGTGGGGGAGTTATGGAGCTTGGATATATTAAACCTTTAAACCACGTACCCATGGCGTTTTTTGGGGCAATGGTTGGTAATCAGAGGTGGTATCAAGTTTCAGAGGCCGCAGATGTTAAGCACGGTAAGAAAGTGCTAACTTTTTCCTGCACGCAGTGCGGATATCTTGAGTCGTATTTAGAACACAAGGAATAATGGTTATAATTGTCATTGCGAGGAGCTAAAGCGACAAAGCAATCTCTAAGATTGCCGCGCTCTCCGCCGAATCGGCGGATCGCTCGCAATGACTAGTCGCATACACCTACAGGTCGCGTTAAAAATATTCTTAATTCACGATTCATAATTCTTGATTCATAATAAATGGCTAGAGAGTATAGTCTGGAAAAAACACGCAATATAGGTATCATCGCTCATATTGATGCTGGTAAGACAACCGTTACCGAGCGCATTTTGTTTTATACCGGAAAAAAGCACAAAATTGGCGAGGTACATGAAGGCGCGGCCGAAATGGACTGGATGGAACAAGAAAAAGAGCGCGGTATTACCATTACCGCCGCCGCCACTACTTGTTTTTGGAAAAGTTATCGCATAAATATTATTGATACTCCCGGACACATAGACTTTACCATTGAAGTAAAGCGAAGCTTGCGCGTACT
>Ga0076119_148_pt1 | contig 6117 bp, 8 predicted proteins | sample RifGroC2_FD_67676 | JGI IMG/M metagenome (GOLD analysis project Ga0076119, IMG submission 67676) | Parcubacteria bacterium GW2011_GWC2_39_11
ATGGGCAAACTAAAAAGCAAGGTGGCGGCAAATTGGTTCTTTAACTTCTTAATCTCGCCTTCTTTTTCTTTTTTATAATTTTCCTCGGTAGTTTTAATTCCGAGCAAATGCGAGGAATCAAGAGCCTCGCCTTCGGCGAGGATCTTATATCCTAATTTTTCTATTATTTTTTGAATTCGGGCAACACTTATCTCAATCGGATCAAACTCTAAATAGGCTTTTTCCGTAGCAAAATTAACATTAACAGATTTAATCCCCTCTTCTTTTTTAAGATCGTTTTCAATATTCGCCGCGCAAGAAGCGCAACTCATGCCGGAAATCTTTAAGATTGTTTTTTCCATACTTTAAGATTGTTTTTTCCATAGATTTTTTGTTTTGTTAGTTTTTACAACGAAATTCCGAAATTATAATTTAGAATTGCCAGAACCAGATGAATTAAGAAGAAAACCAGGGCCAAATAAATGGATTTTTTATGATTTTTTTGAAGAAAATTTAATAACGCGCTGTTCTTTGAAAAAGAAAAACGGCAACCGAGAAAAATGGAAAGGAAAAAAATACCCGTAAAAATACCGCTCCAATAAATCAGATTCTGACCAAAAATTAACAACATTATTTTACGATCAGAGTTCCCTGCATCTGGGTATGCCCGTCGCCGCAAAAATTGTTGCAAAACCATGCGAACTGGCCGCTTTTTTCAGCAGTAAACTCAATAAAATCATTACCGCTGATCCCCAAATCAGGAATCCTAATCCCGTGAATCGTATCAGTATTATTTATTGATATTTTCACCTTGTCGTTCTTTTCGACCGTTATGACATTTGGCTCGTAACCGAATCTGAAAGCATTAACCTTGAATTCTTCTATTTCTTTGCCGGTCGGCGATGCGTTGCCGTTCTCGCGTATGTTTAATGACGCGGCGGCGATTAAAATGATCATTGCAATCGCCGCGATGCCGAGAAACCACAATTTATTTTTCATATATTTTATTTTCTAAGGCGGGTTAATTTAGAATAAATCTGAAACTTGTTCCAGGTCGGCTTGTTTAATAATTATATTGCCGTTTCTAACTTCTAAATTCGGATTAATCGGGCCGGGATTGCATCCCCCTTTTTCCGTGGCAATTTTTTCTATTGGATAGCGGTTGCCGCAGTTATTACAGACAATCTCGTCCCCTTCCTGGCGGAATCCTTTGTACGTTTTAAAACAAACTACGCAGGCGTTGGCGGCGGCTCTATAAATTCCTTTTTTATCTTTGAGCACAAAAAAGTAAATTGTTTTAGAGTCGGGCATTTTAACGTTATAAAAATGCGCTTTGTTGTCGTTAAAAATTGAAACGGCCAATTTAACCTCGCTGTTTTCTAAACTTACGCTTTCGCCCTTTTCCCCTAAAAAATTAACCGTATTCTGGGTTGGCGCGGCCGGAGAAGCCGAACTGTTTTCTTTGGGATAACCCAATAATTCCTTTACCTCTTCGAAAGTTTTATAGCCGGTATAAACTTTCCCGTCGATAACAAAAGTCGGCACCCCCTCGAATTTGTCCCGAATCGGCCCGATGGAGGCGTTGATTTTATTCACCTTTATCCCAAGCTGTTCAATTTTTTCGAGGGTCCCCTCTTTTTCGACTTTCTGGCACCAGGAGCAGGTGGGAAGATAATAAAAAGTTATTTCTTTGACCGAAGACCGCAAAGAAGCAGTGGATTGAGAGGCCTCCGGCTTGGAATATTTATTAGTCAGCAAAAAAACGCCGCCGATCAGCAAAATACCGTTTCATAATTAGTTACTAGTGGACTGAAGTTTACAACTTGAACATAGCCCTGCCTTGCATTGGGGGCAGGGTTCTTTACCTTGGGCGATTAAATCATCGCAGGCGCAGGTGCCGGCAGTAAAATTATTCCATTGGTTGGCTTCCATATAACACATTGTGCAGGGCGGATTAATGCAACACCTATAATCGCCCCTTGCAACTGCCTGACTGATGGCATAATCTCTTTCTTTGATTATTTTTTGATACATTGCTTCTGGGCTTAATTTTTCAAAAGCTGGATTCTGAATACTAAAAAACAGATAGTTCCCGAAACTGCCGAGTAAAAAAATCAAAATAATAAAAATAAATTTTTTCATATTACTGATTAAGTAAACCATCAATTGCTTGTTTAAACGTCTCGTAGGGCTGGGCGCCAACAACCAATTGACCGTTAACAAACGTTGCCGGCGTGCCGTTAACGCCCTTGCTTGAACCTTCCTGGAAATCATCCTTGACCTTCTGGGCGAATTTTCCCGAATCAAGACATTCATCAAATTTCCCGCTATTTAATCCCAAATCTTCCGCCCATTGTTTAAAATTCGCGACGCTATAACCGCTGGTAGCTAAATTTTCAAACAACTTGTTGTGATATTCCCAAAACTTTCCTTGCTCATCCGCGCATTCAGAAGCCTCGGCTGCTTTTTGACTATTAGGATGAATACTTAAAGGAAAATACTTATAGAAAGACTAGGACGAGAAGAATTTTCTTTATTTTCTGCATCTTCAATTTTTTCAACGCTATATTCGCCGACGCTTTCAATCTCCCTCTGAATTTTCGTTTCTTCAATAGCATTCTCATCGTAAACTATCACGCCCTTTCCTGATTCGTAACTTATTTTTGCTTGAATCACGCCTGGCAGATTTTTTAATTTTTCTTCAATTAAAGTGGCGCCGGATTGGCGGTACATGCCTTTAATTTTAAATTTCGCTTTTTCCATAGATTTTTAATTTATTAGTTATTTTTTAAAAAAATTATCGAGAACAACTGCCACCGCCTCCGCAACCGCATCCGCGGTTTGACTGAAAGTATTGGAATTTTCTACTGTGGCTTGGCCATCAACCACCTCTATAATCCCTGAAACCATTCCCATCCAACAGCTAAACTTATATTTTCCGGGTTTTTTGGGAATAAATTCTTTAATGCTGATCTGACCAGGAATCAACTTAATTTCACCCTCAAATAAACTTCTTGAAATAATCGCGTTAGTGCAACCGCTGGTACCGGTATCAGTAATTTCCCATTTAACAGGAATGTTTGTTTTCACTTTGAAATAATTCGGTTCGTAGCCAGAACTGGAAGCATTCATTTTCATAATTTGCTTGCCGTCAATAATCGGCGCGAATCCCTCTTTACTATCGCTGGCTATCGGCTTGATTCTGATGTCATTAAAGCTGGCAAGTCCTAAAGCATTCAATTGAGCATTTATATTAAAAAGAGCGAAAAACAAAACCAAAACGCCGGCAACTTTTAAAAACTTATCGGCCAAATGCGGCTTCTGAGAAAATTCAACCGATGATAAACCGATTGTTAAAAGGGCCGGCAATGTCCCTAAAGCGAAGAAAAGCATAATAAGAGCGCCTTGAACCGCGCTTCCGGAAATCAAAGCCAGTCCCTGGGCAGTGATGGTAAAACCGCAAGGCAGAAAAAAAGTAAGCGCCCCCATTAGAAAAGGCATGTGTTTTCCTTGAAATTTAGTTTCATCGGCAATATGCCTGGTTATAAACTTAGGCATTGCAAACTGAAACTTGCGAAAAGCTTTTACCCCCAGCATTTGCAAAGCTAAAAACACCATCATTACGGAAACGGCAAAAATTAAGAAAGAAGTAAAAGTTAAAGATACCTGAAATCTGCTGCCGATTGCCCCTATGACGCCCCCTAAAACAGTATAAGAGGCAATTCTGCCGGCATTAAACATTAAATGAGGCTGAAGCTTCTCCAAAGTTGAATTTTTTTCCGAATATATGCCTAGCCACTGTTTTGACATTGAAAGAATTAAGCCGCCGACTAAAGCGGCGCAGCTTGAAATCCCGGCCAAAAGTCCTAAAAAGAAAAACGCTGGCAAAGACGAAGTTGAATTAACGTTTATTAAACCGGCCAGGCCGCTATTTTTAATAAGGGAAAAACCGGCAACAAGAAACAAAGCCGTGCCGGCGATTACGAAAAAGTCGTTCCCTTCTTTTTCTTCCGTAATTTTTACCGGCTGATCAAAAAAAATATAATTTTCTCTCTTGAAAATTTCATTTAATTTATTGGTATCCGGCCTCTGACCCTGATAAAACACCGTGACCTTTCCCCTATTAGTCGAAGCTTCAGCCGATTCTATGCCTTTCAAAACCAATAGTTTTTTCTCTATCAAAACTTCGCAGGAAGCGCAATGCATTCCTTTGACAAAATAAGTATATTCTTTTTTTACCGGCAGAGTTTTTCCTTTGTCTTCTATTTCAAAACCAAGCTTCTCGATCGTTTCCGATATCTTATTAAGAGAAATAATATCGTCTTCAAATCCGATGACAGCTTCACCGTTCTTTTCATCAACAACAATGTCTTTTACCCCTTTCAAGATATCGACTTCAGTCTCAATCAACGCCCTATTAAACATGCTGGTCTATTGCTTAACTTATTTATTGAATAATTTTGTCACTTTTAAAATTTCATCAATCATCTCCTGTATTCTCTTCTCATTTCTTGTCTTCATTGCTTTCTTAAAACAGGTGTTAAGATGGTTTTCCATCAACTGCTGATGAGCGGATTTCAAAAGCCCGATTACTGCTAAATTTTGCTGCATAATATTAATGCAATATTCATTAACCTTGACCATTTCGGTAATTTTAACAATTAGGCTTTGAGCTTTTTTAAAACCAATTAAGGTTTTCTCTTTTTGGATAGACATATTACAGATTAATAATTATTTAATACCCATACCATAGGTATAGGTTCATCAATAATAGCAAACCTAATATACTTGTCAAGTATAGAAAAACCAGCCTTTTTTAAAGACTGGTTTTCGTTTTATTTAGTTGTTTTATCTAATTCCCCTTAAGGAGCTAAGCTCCTTTATTAACTCCCTCCTTGACGGCAGGCTCCTCCTTTTTGCCTGCCTTCTTGTTTAAGGCAACATAGATGGCTGCCTTCCATTGATCCCACGCCGTATGATCATCTTGCACTGCCTGGACTTGGCCCTGATTAGTGAAAAAGCTCCAACCACCGGCTCTGAGAATGTCCGGAGAAGCTTGAAGTTTCTTCTGTTGGATCAGCTCCCGGCGGCCGAGAATAATTAGGAACGCGACGGCTGCGACGAGAAATATGTACTGGCCGACGATCCAGCCGGTGTCGCGAGCCCACCTATTGTGGGTGATGTTCGCATAGTCGGCCGGATATCCAGCAGCTTGCGTCCGATAGACTGTCTGGTTATACGACTGCCGGGCCCACTCGGTGCGCATTTCACCCACGATCTGGGCTTTCATGGCACGAGAGAGCGCGGGCGTGGCCTCGGTGTACGCAGTTGCATATGCGAGTGCTTGCGCGTCCCAGGCTTGGGCCATCGCCGCTGTCCAGACCGCCTGAGTGTTGGCATCAGCCTCGCGCATAATCGCGAGGTTGTCCCAGGCAAACCCGGTACCCACAGTAACCGTCCCTTTCCAGTCACTGTCAGATCCGGAGGACGAAGCCGAGCCGCTCTTGAAGCTCGGCAGCGCCGGCATAGTGATTGCCGGCATTTGCGGCATGGCCATCGAGCCTAACGCCGGAGCCGGGGCAATCTCGGGAAACGCGACAGCGTCCTCCGTTTTCGCATCGCGGGTACCAGCGTTCCATGCCCCGACCAGATTCGCAACCTGGCCGATCATGAAATACACGGCAACCCCGATCAGACTAAACCATAACAGTTTCTTCATGATAAACCTCCTGCTTCTGCAATACTGGAACCTGTAAGGGCTCCAACTCCAGAAGCATATAGATTGCCCGCTTTTGATACGGCGGGAGAATATTATCAATCCATTCCGGAAAACCTTCCGGATTTAGCGGGACATCCGATCGGTTCAAGGCCGTCAGGCCGTTTAAACGAACCAATGGATCCGGATTCTGGGTGGCCAAACGCGCCAAGTAACCAAGATTGCCGTGTTTTTCCTTGCGCGTGACGACAGGCTGTAAGACCTTAATCGCTTGCTGCGCCGGGAAAAACTTACGGCGAATGGCCACGATTGCCGGCATCAAAATTACTGCCAGCAGAAGAACGCGCATCAGCCAATGGACAAACGTTGTGGTGGCAATATACGGGGTGTTGTCCATAAACACCACCCAATAACTGCCATCC
>Ga0076119_143_pt1 | contig 6033 bp, 6 predicted proteins | sample RifGroC2_FD_67676 | JGI IMG/M metagenome (GOLD analysis project Ga0076119, IMG submission 67676) | Parcubacteria bacterium GW2011_GWC2_39_11
TCTTTGATTGAGCCATTGCTAATGCTAGCCGTAGGCGGGGCGGTTGGTTTTTTTGCCATTTCTATGATTCAGCCAATGTATTCAATGCTTGAGGCAATTGAATAGCATATAATGCAATGATTAATTTTTCTAAAGCATTCACTTTTATAGAAACGTTGATTGTCATCAGCATTATTGTTTTAATTATTGCCTTGACCATTCCTGCTTTCCGTTATTTTCAGACAGAATCAACTTTGAATAATAATGCCCAGGAAATTATCAGCGCTTTAAGACTGGCTCAGAGCAAGACAATTGCTTCTGAAGCCAGAGACAATTGGGGAGTTTATTTTAATGCCGGTTCATATGTTTTATTTAAAGGAACCAGTTTTTCTGCTCGCGAACCCGTTTACGATAAGACTTATGAGCTTTCCAAAAAAGCAGAGATTTACGAAATTGACCTTATCGGGGGCGGTTCGGAAATCGTTTTTGAGAGGATCAGCGGAGCTGCCCTCGATTACGGCAGCATTTATTTGAGATTGAAAACAGAGCAGGACAAAAACAGGCAGATTTACATTAGCGATGCTGGCCAGTTTCAGCTTTCAGAAATTACTATTCCCAGCGATTCTGCCAGAATAAAAGACGTGCGCCATATTCATCTTGATTATAGTCGTCAGATTGATGTTAACAGCGAAAAAATCATTCTGATTTTTGACAGCGACGGCAGTCCGGTTCAGCAGGAAATAGATATAGCTGATAATCTTCAAGCCAGCCAGATTTTTTGGCAGGGCGAAGTATCGGTTAATGGTTCTATCCAGAAGGTAAAAATTCATACCCATCGATTGAATAGTTGGGATACTCAATTTTGTATCCATCGTAGCGGTCAGGATAATAACGAGACTTTAGTGATTGATATTTCCGGAGATGGCGCCGTTTCTCCGGATTTAGTCAGCTATGATGCCCAGGGAACAACGGCAACAACGGGAAATTCTATATTTATTTCAGATGTATCAGCCCAATAACATATAATGATATATCAGTTTATTAGCTGTTATAATCAGCATAAAAAACAGGGAATTTCGGTAATAGAAATACTGATTGTGGTTTTTATCATTGGCGCTGCTCTGGCCAGTTTGATTACAATAGCTAATTTATCTTTAGTCGGAGCGGTCCAGGCCAAGAGAACGGTTCAGGCAGAAAGTTTAGCCAGAGGCATGATTGAGTCATCCCGGAATTTTCGCGACGGCACCAGCTGGAATATTAACGGTTTAGGAGGGGTTGTAATCGGCGTCCCCTATCATTTTGAAAAATCGGAAGATTCTCAATGGCAATTGTCTCCGGACGCAGATAATATCCTTGGTTTTTCCAGCCAGCTGATTTTTAGCGATGTTTTCCGCGATACCAGCGACAACATTGTTGAGCAAGGAGGCATAAAGGATCCTGACAGCAAAAAAGCAACCGTTACTGTTTCCTGGCAGGAAAAAGGCAGGAGTCACCAGGTATCTTTATTCGCTTACTTTACCAATTGGCAATGAAAACACAAAAACCAGGATTTACAATAATGGAAATAGTTGCTTACATCGCAGTGCTGGCGATTATTATTGGCGCCGTTTCCAGCTTGTTTTTATGGACAGTAAAAATTCAAAAAAAAGCCAGAGCTATTCAAGAAATAACTGATAATGCCAGAGTTGCGATGAGGGCTGTTTCCCAGGAAGTCAATGAGGCAGAGGATATTTATCTTCCGACCAGTATTTTTGACTCTGATTCCGGACAGCTGTCTTTGGAAACCGGCAAACACCTTGATGCCGGGGAAACTTCTTCTTTTCTTGATTTTTATCTTTGCGGAGACGCTCTTTGTTTGAAAGAAGAAGGTAAGGAGTCAACGGCTTTGACTTCGGATAAAATTAAGGTCAATAAATTAAAATTTACAAAGATTATCACCGGCGGCCGCAAATCAGTTGAAATAGAGCTTAATATTGGATCTAAAAGTGATGCCCAGGTAAATATCGATTTAATTTCAACGGCTTCTTTAAGAAATTATTAACATGCTGAAGAATTCAAAAAAAGGATTTGCCGCTTTTTATCTGACTGTGCTGGTTTTAATGACAATGATAATGATGGGTGTCAGTTTTTTCATTCTTTTCCGCAATTCAGCCGATATGGCTGGAAATGCGGTTAAGTCCTCGCAATCATTCTTGATGGCTGAGTCCGGATTGGAAGACGCGATCTTTAGGATAAAGAAAAACAAGCAATACCAGGCCACTTACAGTTTTAATTTGGAGCCAGGGTCTGTCTCTTTGATCATCAGCAGCTTAGGGAACGCCAAGAATGTTGAAGCTTCGGGAAATTCCAGCCAAAGAATAAGGGTTGCCAGCGCGATTTTAAATATAGAGAATACGGTTATCTCTTTTCATTACGGCGCCCAGATAGATAAGGGCGGCCTGGAGATGGCCAATAATGCCAAGGTTGTCGGCAATGTTTATTCCAACGGCAGCATTTCCGGATCAGGTTTGAGTTCGCAGGTAACCGGAGATGCCTGGGTGGCAGGAAGCTTATCTGCCCAGCCAGATCAGCAGTGGACAAGCAAAGATTCTGATTTCGAATTCGGATTAAAAAAGGATAATGAATATTACCTTGATACTGCTCAGAGTTTTATTCCCTCTGTTTCCGGAAAAATGAGCCGAGCCGTTCTTTATCTAAAAAAGTTTGGTTCTCCTCCAGATCAGACAGTCAGGATCTTGGCTGACGACAACGGCCAGCCCGGCAAAACAGTTTTAGGCAGCGGTACTCTCATTGCTTCCCGGGTGACTTCCGTTTACAGCTGGACAGATATCAGTTTCGATATCCAGCCAACGCTAGTGATAGGGCAGGTTTATTGGCTTATGGTTGATGTTTCTCGTAACGACAGTAGTTATTGGGTTTGGGGCAGGGATTCGAACAACGGTTACGCTTCTGGTTCGGGAAAATACACTCAGGACTGGTCGGCTAGAGGAGTTGTTTGGAAGAGCGCTGGCGGCGATCTCAATTTTAAGATTCTTATGGGAGGAGAAACCCCCACTTTTATAAAAAACGTTTTTGTCGGAGTCGACGCCCATGCCAATCAGATTCAACAATCGTCAATCGTCAGGGATGCTTATTTCCAGACGATTGACCAGGAAACCCAAGTTGGCGGAATTAAGTATCAGGGAGTTGAAGATTCCCCCGTTAAAGATTTGCCCATTTCTTTAGCCCAGATTCAAGCTTTAGAAATAATGGCAGAATCAGGAGATTTAATTCAGGGCGATTATCATCCCCAGCCAGGATCTTTACTGGGTCCGGTTAAAATAGAGGGTAATCTTGTTTTTCCCAGCAATAGTTTGAACAATCCAGTCATAATTTCAGGTCCGGTTTGGGTCAAAGGAGATATTTCCGGTGGCAATAATTCAAAAATTAAACTGAAAAGCGATGCCGATTCTGGTTTTGCCATTATCGCCGATGATCCCCAGGACCAAGAGAATAAGGGCAGAATTTCTTTATATAATAATGTCATTACCGAGGATTCTGCTTCGGGTTATCTGCTCTTGATTTCAACCAATAAATCAATGGATTCTGCAGATCCGGCGATCCTGATTTCAAACAATGTCAATAAAGACACCCCCGCCTCTATAGTTTTCAGCCTGCAGGGATTAATAAAAGTGCGAAATAATGCTAAATTTAAAGAAGTATCGGGTTATGCCATGGAACTGGAGAATAACGCAGAGATTGTTTACGAAGAAGGGCTGATCAATAGCAATTTTTCCGCGGGGCCCGGTAGCGGCTGGATAATTAAAGATTGGCAAGAAACAGAATAATATGTTTGACTTATTAAATTTAAAAACGGAAGCTTTCGGATTAGACATTTCAGATTCTTCCGTAAAGATCGCCAAGCTTGAAAGAAGGGGCAAAGATTTTGATCTTGCTTGTTTTGGCGAAGAATTGGTGCCGGAAGGAATTATTGAAAAAGGAGAGATAAAAGACGAACCGGCCTTGGTAAAGATTATTAAAAAAACTCTAGCCAAGGTGAAAGGCGAAAAATTAAAAACCAGAGAAGTAATTGCTTCTTTACCAGACGAGAAAACATTTTTAAGGGTGATCCAAATGCCCAAAATGGCGCCAGAAGAGTTGGCCAAGGCTGTTCTTTTTGAAGCCGAGAATCATATCCCGATTCCCCTTAAGGATTCATATTTTGATTTTGAAGTAGTCGATCCGATAGTTGACCATTTAGACCACTGCGACGTCTTAATAGTGGCTGCGCCTCAAAATATCGTTAATTCATATACTAGAGTAATAAGGCTGGCCGGTTTAAACCCAGATGCTTTTGAGATTGAATCGTTATCAATCAGCCGAGCTTTAATAAAGAATTTAATAACCGTAAATCAAATTCTCTTAATAGACTTTGGGGCAACCAGAACGGTTTTAATCGTTTTTTCCGGAAGATCAATCAGATTTACCAGCTTACTTTCTTTTTCCTCAGAAAAATTAACTCAGGATCTGGCCTCTGGTTTAAAAATAAGCATTATAGAAGCAGAAAAGATAAAAATAGATTATGGATTAGAATCAAAAATTAAAGTTCAGCTTCAAGAAAAAACAGGCGATTTCAATCTAGAGAAAGAAATTACCGAAGACGAGAAAATTCTTAATGTTTTGGATTCGTCGTTATCTCAGCTAGTTTTGGAAATAAAAGACTTTCTCGATTTTTATTATTCACATCGAGGCCATGAGCATTTGCCGCCAACAAGAGATGAGATAAAAAGAATTTTAATTTCTGGCGGCGGTGCTAATCTTAAAGGATTTGATCGCTATTTGGCTAAAAAACTAGGAATTTCAACAATTATCGGCAATCCTTGGACAAATATTTTATCGGAACCGGAAAATCGTATTCCAGAAGAATATTTAAGAAGATCGCTTTCTTATACTAAAACCCTTGGATTGGCTTTAAGAGGAGTTTTGTCAGAGTAAAAATTATAAAGATGATAAATCTATTACCGCCAGAAGAAAAAAAAGAAATCCTGATTAAGAAAAAATTAAAACTTGTTTTAATCTTTGAACTGGGTCTTTTGTTATTTTTGATTTCTGCTCTGTTCATTGCCTTTTCCATTGCCATATATCTTAATGGCGAAATCAATTCTGAGAAAATAGCTGTTTTTCAAAAAGAAGAAGACATTGACTTAACAACTATTGCTGATTTTCAGAAAGAGATAGAAGCGCTGAATAACAAGATAAAGAACTTTTGGAGAAAGTTTCCGAAAAATTGTCTGGCCGCAGCTATCTGAATAATTTCTCTTTTACGAAAAGCTCTAAAACCTTGAAAATCAATCTGAGCGGTTTTATTCCGACCCGAGATGACCTTTTAGCTTTTAAAAGGAATATTGAGAGCGATAAAGATTTTGAGAATGTTAATTTCCCGCCGGGAAACTGGATTTCTCCAACTGATATAGAATTCTTTTTAAGCTTTGAATTAAGTCTTTTAGCCTTGAGCGAAAATGATTAAAGACAGCTTTTGGAAAAAGTATTCATCAAATCTTATTCTCGGCTTTATTGATATCGGCCTGATTGTCTTTATAATCTTTTTTCCGGCCAGAATAATTATTGAAGATATTAATGAGCTTTCTTCTTTAAGAAAAACTCTTTTTTCTCTCGAGGAGCAAGAAGATAATTTTAACAACTTAAACAAAGGTTACCGGATTAACCTCGAGACCATAAAAGGGATTGATGATTCTTTTATCAACAGCGAAGAGCCGGTAGATATTTTAACCTTTATTGAGGATTTATCTGAAGAATTGAAGTTATCGACGAGAATTACTCCAACCGTTCCTCAGAAATCTAAAAGCGATGCTTGGCCATCAATGATTTTTAGGCTCTCTTGCAAAGGAGAGTCAGAAAAGTTAATAGCTTTTTTGGAAAAGTTAGAAAATAGCAAGCACCTGATGGAAGTGACGGATATTAACCTTAAGAAGGCGAAAGTATCAAGTGTTCCCGGCCAGGAAGGAAACCCTAGTCAAATTGAGGCGGAATTTACATTAAGAGCATACGTAAAAT
>Ga0076119_140_pt1 | contig 5431 bp, 5 predicted proteins | sample RifGroC2_FD_67676 | JGI IMG/M metagenome (GOLD analysis project Ga0076119, IMG submission 67676) | Parcubacteria bacterium GW2011_GWC2_39_11
TTCAAAAATCCGATACTCTTTAGAATATCGGATTTTCAATTATTGGAACTATTTACTTTATTCCTTGTTGTCGCTCTTTTTCTTTTTTCTTCTTTTCCCGCCAGAATAACCAGAATAGAAAGAGTGAAATAATTATCGCCAGCAATAATATCCACCACAAATTTTCTATTCTGAAAAAATTAACAGATTTATCTAAATTCTCAGGCACGTCGTTATCGGTTCCTGTCAAATTTGCGTCAGCGCTCGCTCCTGCTGTTACTTCGGACCCCAAAACAGCCCCTCCGCTCGCCGCCTGTTCTTGGACGATGCCATCATTTGTAGCCGAATCCCCTTCCGGAAAATCAAAGATAAACTCCGTTATTGGAACTCCGTTTTCATCCACTCCCCCGTCATTCACCATCATCTCTTGTATCGCGCCGTCCGGCAAAACATCAACAGCAAAAACAACGCCGGCAAAAAATAAGCCCGCTCCCAAAACTGCAACAAATAATATTAAAATCTTTTTCATTTTATTTTTCCGGATTCATTATAATAAGGCATCTCTTCCGACAGAATTAAAATCTGAAAATACTCCTTATTGCTTGTTCTAATGTTAGCTGTCTCACCTAACATATTTTAAAAATAATTATTAAAATTATGCGAATAATTATTCATTACAAACTTTACCGCAATTCCCGCAATGTCATTTTCATTTTTTGAAATTAAAATATCAACAATCTTTTCCATATATCTTCCATCTACCTTTCCTTCTTTAGCATTGCCTACGCCAAGCGATTTTATTTTATATTCCCGCCCCAATCTATTTTTAATATCATTTGCTATTGAGCCACGCAGTGTTATTAATTTCTTATTACTCCGCGGATGTGTTCGCAAAAACTTAATAAATGATTCTTTAATTGTCTGCAAAAATTGATGATTATCCATATTTTTTTAATTTTATCTTTTGATAATTTTTGCAAATTTCGTTTGGTCTTTTCTATGTATTCTTCTGATATATCTGCGGAATAGATATTTTCTTCTATAACTTTTTCTATTTTTTTACCTAATAACTTTGAAAGCTTTTCAGCGGCAATGGTGGCAAAAATTCCTTCGCCACAACCAGCGTCTAATATTTTTTCATCACCCATTATTTTTTTGCCATTTAACACTTCATCAATCATAAAATCGGCCACCCATTCAGGGGTAAAAACGATGCCATTATGTTTTTTAATTTCTACGTTCATAATGACTATATTATATCATCCCTTAAAAAACATTTCAAAAATCCGATATCTTTTCAGATATCGGATTTTTGATCACAAAAACTTTTTTATTTGCTTTTTCATTTTACTGCTGAATTTTTTCTTTGCGAAATTTTTTGACAAAATAAATAACCACTGACGCAAAAATAATTAATATTATCGCCACTGATATAACCAACAGCCACGCTTTGCCTGTCCCGAAAGACAAAATATTCGCTACCGATGCCAATAGACCTGTTGAGTCGGTTCCTGTTTCAAAAACAACTGGAACGACAAGGTTAGATGTTTGCTCCTCTTCCGGCTGCGGAATCACTTGTTCCCCTGGATTTTCTTGTGTTGTTTGCGGCTGACTTTCCGCGACAGGTAGCTGGCTTTGCGGAGGAGTAACAAGGGTAGGAATAACAAGGGTAGGAATAACAAGGGTAGGAGCAACAGGAGCGGTAATCGTGTAATTCCCGCCTGTGGAAATGTTAGAAATGGAAACCCCTTCGCCCACAATATCAAGATCTGAAAAAATAGCGCTCGCGCCGCCAGAATTAGCCGCTTTCACGGTGATCGTGAAAAGATTTTTAACGGCTGAATTGCAACCCTGAATGCCCAATAAAAAAGCTGGATTGGCGCAGGTCGGAGATGTTTGAACGCTCAAACCGTCTGACACCGCAATACTCTGGCAGGACAAATTATTTAAGCTTATTTTTCCCTCAACAACGCAAACTTTTTGTCCGGCGCCATCAACCCTCGTTGATAAATCAAAACTCTGCCCAATTTCTTTTTCTAAATTAGCTGGCGAAATAAAAACCGACGGGCTGGCGGCAACCGCAAAATTAGCGGCTGTTATAAATGAAACATATACGACTGACACTAAAATTTTTCTATTTTTAAGCATATTTCCCATACTATTTTCTTACTTGAATTATTAAATTTTTACAACGACCAATACAACATCAATAAAGCGAAATCGTATTTATCAACTTTTCCATCGCCGTTAAAATCGCAGACATTGGTTCCTGTTTTACCCCAATTAGACATCAACAAAGAAAAATCGTATTTATCAATTTTGCTGTCTTTATTGGTGTCAACTTTTTGCGCGGTGGCGCTCAATGTCGTTGAGGGCGTTGAACCTGAAACAGCGGCTGAACCTGAACCAGAACTTGGTGGTGGATTTATCCCGTCTCCGCTAATGCTACTTCCCCCTGACGACGGAACTGACGCCATAAACCCAAATATCGCATACGGAGTATTTGCGGACGCAATTGAGAATGTTAATGTATTCGCGGTTGTGTCTTTCGTGAAAGGAGTAACTACTTCCCATGCCGATCCGTTATATTTATATGGCTTCACAGCGCTCTCATCAATTCCAGTATCGTCATATTTCATGGTCGCGGTGATTGATAACCCTGTTCCATTAATTTTAATTTCATACGCATTCAATACTTTTCCGCCAGCAATCACCGCAGCCGCGCCCGTAAAAAAACTTGAATCCAGTTTATGCACATCGGCTATTGTCGCCATCGTAATCGCGCCAACAGATACATTTACGGTTAATAAATCACCCATATTTATAAGCATCGGCGATGTCGGCGTGATTATCGCTTCCTGCTGAGTGATTGCCTCGCCTTCGGACTTCGTAATCACGCCAACAGATCCAGGAACTATTAAATTAAGTTGCGTAGAGTTGCCGTTCGCAAAAATCGCTGTTTCGTTTGCCTTAATGCCGGAAACATAAAATTCAATTGTTTTTCCGGCATTTGTGTTTTGACTATCGGTCACGAAAAGCAAATTTGGATTATAACCATAGCTTCCACCCGCTGTTACTGAACCGCCAACTACGACACCGTTAATCTTTGCCTGAATCGACAATCCATTAGGAATCGCGCCGCTCGCAAATTGCGCTGCGCCAAAAAACTGGTGCGGAATACCGGGACTTTGAGCAAAAACAATAACAGGGAGACATAAAGACGCCGCCATAGTTATTATTTTAAGTAACATTGTTTTCATATCAATTTACCAATATATTATTCCTTTTAATTGCTCGGAGTGTAAATTTTATCGCTCGTAAGTGAAATCCAAAAAGCATCGCCAGGATTGATTGCTGTCACAGAATTAAAAATACCTGTCGTGTTATTGAATCCCCAAAGACCGCTCCATGATTGCAAGCTCGCAAACGCTTTCGCGGGTGTGCTGTTGGACTCGCCTGGAAGCTGATAATAACCGACAAGATTCCAACCTGCTTCAAGCGAACGAGATGGCGGCAATGTGTGACCGGCGATAAGAAGTGTTCCCGAACCAGAAAGATTTGCGTTGCCAGTCACGCTAATCCAATAGCCAAGTCCGGCGGTCATCATATCAAGATTGCTTGTATTCGGGGCGCCCGTGTATACCAACCAACCATTAATCGCATTCGGAGCAGTCGGGTCATAAGTCCATACCGCGTCAATGTTATTAGCCGCGCCGCCGAGCACCTCATCAATAGCCGTACTAGTTGGAATAACTGGCAGAGAAATCAAATTCCAGCCGCCTGAATTAGTATTCAAAGCGATAGAATAAGTAGTCGCGGTAGTGAATTTAATATTGCCGTATTCCGGTAAAACATTGCCAGCAAGATCGGCAACGCCCGAAAGTGTTATAGTATATGTCGTATTATTAGAAAGCGAACTATTGGGCGTAATTGTCGCCACGGTTGTTCCTGAGTTGGTTATAGCAAATCCGCTGGAAATCGTCGGGCTAAATAAAACATCGCCGCTTTCTACATTAACTGCTTCGCTAAAAGTGACCACGATTTGCGTAGTCGGGCTGATATTTAACGCATTAAGCGAAGGCGTATGAGAAGAAACCGACGGAACAGCGGTATCAATCGTCCACGAATAAGAAATCGCGTTCGCCTCTAATTGTAAATTTCCGGCCACATCGCGACCAATGACGGAAATCGTATGCGCTCCCCCAGACAAACCAGACAAGACAATGTGCGTAGCCACAGCTGTCTCCGAATTATACAAACCTGTGTCAATTTTGTATTGATAATGCGTCACATCCGTTCCGCCAACAGTAATGTCGGTTGTCGTTTGATTAGTCAAGCTATTTGGCGTATTAGTTAAAGTCGCTGTCGGAGCTTGAGTATCAACGGTCCAAGTCAAAGTTGCCGTTCCGGGTTCCGCTTGCCAATTTCCAGCGACATCGCGACCGATGACAAATAAAGTGTGCTGACTTTCCCCTAATCCGCTAAGTATTATATGGGTTGCAATCGGAATTTCTATCCCGTAAGATCCGCCATCAAGTTTGTACTGGTAATGTGTTACATCCGTACCGCCAACTGTGATATCTACTGAATTTGAATTCGTGGGAGAAACAGGCTGACCGGAAATTGCAGCGGTCGGGGCAACTGTGTCAGTATAGGCCGCTTTTGTCGCTTCGTTGGTGGGATCAACACTGGTAGCAGGGTTGCCAGCCACATCAGCGCCTGTGATGGAAATATTTTCCAAAATACCGCCAACTGCCGCGGTATCAAAAGCAATAAGACGAGCGTAACGGTAATCATTGCCGCTTATAAAAACAGTAGCGCTATCAGTTACATCGTTAGCCGTCCCTTCGGCGTCAATAAAAATTGTCGGCGTGGAATTCAACGGTTCGCTTGAAGTAATTTTTATATAATAAGTTCCTTGCTTTAATCTTTTATTATCTGCCAGTGAAGCGGTCAACCCCTCATCGGAATAATACTGCATCGTAAAACTGGGAACAGTGGCGTCTTGAGTGTAAGAAATTGCATTTGATTCCACGCTGAAATTTCCTACCGCGTCGCTAGCTTTAACGGTTGCAACTTTTGCGCTGGAATAATCTGTATCAGAAACAATCCCAGCGCCAAAAGCTCGCAAATCCTCATTAGTAAAAATGAATGTCCCGTTTGTTGCCACTTTAGTTACGGTAGACGCTAAATTATTAACATAAATTTCTACGATTGATCCTGCTTCTGCCGCGCCTGATAATGTTTGGGTGGATTTATTGGCGACATTTATAACGACTGGGCTTGAAGCTGGTATTGTAATAATTGGGGCGTTTGGCGGAGTAGCATCTTTTGTCGCGGTATCAATTCCCGTAGAGCCAGTATTTCCAGCCACATCGGTTAAAGTAACAGAAACAGTCAATAAGCCATCTGCAAATCCAGACACATCAATTCCAGATACAGTTAAATCCCC
>Ga0076119_146_pt1 | contig 5118 bp, 5 predicted proteins | sample RifGroC2_FD_67676 | JGI IMG/M metagenome (GOLD analysis project Ga0076119, IMG submission 67676) | Parcubacteria bacterium GW2011_GWC2_39_11
TCAATCGCCAGAAAAAAGATAGGCAGCATTGAAGAAAAGCTTGAAAAAATGATTTTTCAGGCAAAAACTGAAGCAGAAACCATTCTTTCTGAATCAAAAGCAAAATCCCAGAAATTAATAGAGGCCAGTCAAAGAGAAACTGAAAATCGCCGGCAAGAAATCTTCAAAGCAGAAGGCCTGCTTTTAAAAAGAGAAAATCTTTTTGATCAAAGAATAAATCAATTGGAAAGCAAAGAGTCAGACTTTTTGGAAAAAGTTGAAAAATTAAGAGAAATCAAAAAGAATATTGAGGAATTGGCAGAAAAAACCAAACAAGAATTAGAAAGAGTGGCCCGGCTATCCAGCGAAGAAGCAAAGCAAGAGCTTTTTAAAAAGGTAGAAAACGAGTCTCAGCGCGAAATCTTAGAAAAAATGAGGAAGCTTGATGAAAACGGGCGCGACCAGTTTGAAAGAAAAGCCAAGGAAATACTAGCCATAGTAATTCAAAAACAAGCTCTGTCTCAAGCCCAGGAAATGACCACCACAACCGTCGCTCTTCCTAATGATGACATTAAGGGCAGGATTATTGGCAAAGAAGGCAGGAATATCAGGACTTTGGAAAAATTGACCGGGGTTGAAGTGATTATAGATGAAACTCCCCAGGCTTTGGTTATTTCCGGTTTTGATCCGATCCGTAGGCAGATTGCCAAAACTGCCCTGGAGAAACTTATTCAGGATGGCAGAATCCAGCCAGCCAGGATTGAAGATGAGGTGGCCAAGGCGGAACTCGAAATCGCCAAACAGGTTAAAGACGCCGGCGAAACCGCAGTTTACGAAACCGGCATCATTGGCCTTGATCCGAAATTAGTGCAGATTTTAGGAAGATTAAAATTCAGAACCAGCTATGGCCAGAATGTTTTGCTTCATTCCATGGAAGTTTCTTTTCTGGCCGCGGCTTTGGCAGCTGAAGTCGGCGGTAATATCCAAGTTGCTAAAAAAGCCGGTCTTTTGCACGACATCGGCAAAGCCGTTGACCAGCAGATTGAGGGTTCTCATGTTGATATCGGCATTAAAATTCTGGAAAAGTTCGGAGCTGAAAAGGAAATGATTTTAGCCATGAGGTCTCATCATGAAGACTATCCTTATGAGAGCCTGGAATCAATACTGGTTCAGACGGCTGATCAGATTTCCGGAGCCAGGCCGGGAGCCAGAAAAGATACTGCGGAAAACTATTTAAAAAGGTTGGCCGACTTGGAAAAGATTGCCGCCGATTTTAACGGAGTGGAAAAAGCCTGGGCTTTGCAGGCGGGCCGGGAGATAAGAGTTTTTGTCAAGCCGGAACAAATTGACGATTTGACCGCCAGGAAAATGGCAAAAGAGATAGCCCAGAGGATTCAGGAAGAATTAAGATATCCAGGAGAAATAAAAGTTAATTTAATTCGCGAATTAAGAGTAACTGAACACGCCAGGTAAAATGACTATTAAAGAATTACTAAATAGTAAAAAATCAGGCTATATTGCTTCAGCCATAATCTCTGTTTTGATTGTTTTTCTAGTCTGGTATTTATTTAGTTAATTGGTTTTGTTTTGAGGGAATTTGTTTATGAAATAAACAAAAGGCAGCTTTTTTAAAAGTTGCTTTTTGTGTTTCTAAATCTTGGTTAAATGAATTAATTACGTTAAAACCGCCCAAAAGGCGATTGAGAGTTCTGATTACGCTTATCGGTATGCCAGACGATTAAATTTTGTCGGAGCAGGCCGCCCTTCGGGCAAGCTTTTGTTTAGATATTTTTTCGAAAATCTTTTTCGTCCACTTTCGCTAATTTAAGAATTCCCCTTAATGTTCCCGGAGCCAATTCTCTATGTATAGGAATTATAGTAATCGCTGATTTTGCCCTATTTTTTAATTTTACATGGCTGCCTCTTTGCGAGACAAAACAAAAACCGTATTCACGGCATAATATTTTGACGACTTGTTTTCCCGAAAGCGTTTTAGGCATGCTCTAACTCAAAAGTAGTTACCAAGAAATTCGTCCATGAACCCAATTTCTTTAATTTTGGTCTATCTTCCAAATATAAATCAACAGCTTCTTTTAAGTTTTTCTGGGCTTTTTCAATTGTTTTTCCCTGGCTAACCACGCCCAATTCTAAACAATTGGCAACATACCATTTTCCTTCTTTATTAATGACAGCGGTAAATTTGTAGCTCATATATTTTTATTATATGCTAGAAATTGATATTGTCAATCGGAGCGAGTGAAGGGAGTCGAACCCTCGTAACTTGTTTGGAAAACAAGCGCACTAGCCGTTGTGCTACACTCGCGTTATTTGTTTTGTGGCGGATTCAATCCAACCCATAATCTTTCTATGGAGAAACCTTCCAAATTTTTTCTTGCCTCGACTCCTAATTTGTAAATTAATTGTGCCATACGGCAACATGTTTCTTTTTTTGGTCGATTTGTTGGTTCTTATATCAATCTGCGTTTTCTGGAATTGATCTTTTGGTATGCTAGTTATCTTAGACCAATATTTTATTGTCTTTTTCAGATTATTGTTTGGGTATATATGAACGACCGGAGAGAAATTTTCTGTTTTAAGACCGCATATTCTTTTAAACCACAGAACAGATAGTTTTACAATTCCAGCATCCGAATTAATAATACGAACATTATTATGAGTTTTAGATCCTTCGCCTAGATAAAGGCCAATCCCCAATAACCAAAGATCTCTTCTGTTTAGCTTGCCTAATTCTTTTTTTGCCGCTATTTTTATTCTTTTGGTACTAACTATCATTTGATTATGTTTATACACGCCGGATTTCATTCTAGCCATGCCAATTCTTTTTATCATCTCTTTATTCGGTGTATACGGAATCTTTTGCAACCAATCACTCAAGGTGCTTTTTGAGGCGCCGGTTTTTTCAGATATAAAACCATAGGAAAATCCTCGCTTCCTATATTTTATAGATATATCTTTTAGGCTAGAAAACTTTCCCATATATTATTTGTATCGGACTATGCTTATATATTATATCATAATATACTTGGGTGTCCAAGAAGCGCGTAATCACGCTCATTTTTGTCTAGTGCAAGATAAAACACTTGACAAAAACCAAGCTAAATTTTGAGTTAGCCAAGGTAGATGTTATAATCTTTTATATGGAAAGAAATGATTTTAATTTCAGGATCGCTGGCGAAGCAGGCTATGGCATTGCTTCAGCCGGTTTGGTTTTTGCCAAGATCGCCCTAAGATCCGGTTATTTTGTTTTTGATTACAGCGAATACCCTTCTCTGATCAGAGGCGGGCACAATGTCTACAGCGCCAGAGTTTCAAAAGAGAAAGTCTTTTCTCCATATTTGCCAGTCGATTTTCTCATTGCTTTAAACCAAGAGGCAATCGATTTTCACAAAGACCAATTGTCTCCTAAAGCTATTGTCCTTCTTAATTCAGACAAAGCTTCTCCTCTTGCATTAAAAAAGGGAATTAAACTGCTTTCCGCGCCCTTAATAAAACTGGCCATGGACAACCATGGCAGTGAAGTGATGATGAATAATGTTGCCTTGGGAATTACCGCTTTTTTATTGAAAGCCGATTTTTCAATTCTGGAAGCAGCCATTAAAGAAGCTTTTGCCTGGGCGACTATAGATATTGTCAACTTGAATATTAATGTAGCTAAAAAGGGCTTTGATTTTGCCAAAGATAATCTAAGCGGCGGGGAAGTTCCTTTTAGCCTGTCAAAAAGAGCTCTAAAAGGAGCTAAGCTCCTTTTGTCTGGCAATGATGCTTTCTGCCTGGGAGCGATTAAGGCTGGCTGCAAATTTTTTACCGCTTATCCGATGACTCCGATTAATTCAATTATTACTTATTTTGCCAGCAAAGCCAAAGAGCTGGGAATTGTCTATTTTCAGCCTGAAGACGAAATTACTGCTATTAATTCTGCTTTAGGCGCGGCTATTTGTGGTTTAAGATCAATGACAGCCAGTTCTGGAGGTGGTTTTTCCTTAATGGTTGAGGCTTTGGGAATGGCTGGCATAACAGAGACTCCTTTGGTTGTTATTGAGGGTCAAAGACCTGGTCCGTCCAGCGGTATGCCGACTTGGACTGGTCAAGGAGATTTAAAATTTGTTTTGACAGCTTCCCAGGACGATTTTCCGAGAATCGTCTTGGCCCCGGGAGATGTCGAAGAATGCTTTTGGCTAACGGTTGACGCTTTTAATCTGGCAGAAAAATACCAGCTGCCGGTCATAATTTTAACTGACAAATATTTATCTGAAAACCGCCAGGCCATTGAATTAATTGACGAAACTAAAGTAAAAATTAACAGGGGCAAAATCCTCTTTTCAAAAGATTATCCTCAAGACTATGACAAAACGAAGTTTTGGCATACCAGCAGCTATAAGAGATACGGCTTTACGAAAGATGGCATTTCTTCCAGAGCATTTATTGGTCAAACCAAAGAACCTTTTTTTACCACTTCCTATGAACATGACGAATTTGGTTTTGCCAGCGATGATGCGGAAAACCGGAAAGCCATGATGGAAAAAAGAATGAAGAAATGCCAAAACCAGTAGTTTACGGATCCAAAAAAGCCAAGATCGGCTTGATTTCCTGGGGATCAAACAAGGGGATAATTCTAGAAGCCCAGAAAATTCTGCAGGATCAGGGAGTCAAGACTGATTTTTTGCATTTAAATTTTCTGAATCCTTTTCCAGCTAAGCCGGTGGCTGAATTTTGCCAATATCGCCAAACTCTGTTGATCGAACAAAACATTAGCGGCCAATTGGCTGGATTGATCCGGGAAAAAACAGGCCTTAAAATAGAAAACCAGTTTTTGAAATATGATGGCCGGCCATTTTATCCGGAAGAAATCGCTGAAAAAGTAAAACAAATGTTATGAGCAATGAATTTAGGACTCAAGCTAAAATTATCTGGTGCCAAGGGTGCGGTAATTTCGGTATTTTAACCGCTCTGGAAAATGCCTTTAAGAAACTGAATTTAAATCCTAATCAGATTGCTGCCGTTTACGGCATCGGCTGCCATAGCCACATGGCTAATTATTTGAGAGTCTATAATTTTGAAGGAATCCACGGCAGAGCCTTGCCGGTTGCCACCGGCGTTAAAGTTGCCAACAGAAGATTA